>Ga0187865_1000360_pt1 | contig 64142 bp, 72 predicted proteins | sample June2016WEW_11_1_2_FD_132989 | JGI IMG/M metagenome (GOLD analysis project Ga0187865, IMG submission 132989) | Peatland microbial communities from SPRUCE experiment site at the Marcell Experimental Forest, Minnesota, USA - June2016WEW_11_100 | ecosystem: Environmental > Terrestrial > Soil >... | reverse complement strand
TTCTCGAAGTGGGATATGACGCCCATTCGTCTGACGCCTGGGAGATTCAGAGGAACTCAGTGAGTATTAAGCCACGCCCCTCGAGCCACGAATCCAACGAAGATGGTAGCGGGCCCGGTGGGATTCGAACCCACGACATGCTGGTGTCTCCCAGTTCGAGCTAAGAGCCAGCCGCTATAGTCGAGAGTCTCTAACCTGGCTGAGCCACGGGCCCGTCGAGCCAGCCCACCCGACGAGGTGGATATTTACTTTATTAGACCAAAGGCGGACGTTTCGCTTTCATGGGGCGACTCAGCTTCGTGGGCCTGGGACTCGGCCCGAAGGGCATCAGCCTGGAAGGGCTGGACGAGCTTCGGTCCGCGGACGTCGTCTACCTCGAATACTACACATCGCCTCACGAGCCCAGGCTGCTGAAGGAGCTGCAGGACGCGTCAGGGAAGGAGTTGACTATAGTGGACAGAGCATTTGTCGAGGACGGGAAGAAGATCCTGGCCGAGGCAGCGGAGAGCAAGGTCGTCCTCGCCGTTCTGGGAGACCCGATGATCGCGACTACGCATGGTGAGCTGAGGGCGAGGGCGGCGAGGTCCGACGTCGAAACGAAGGTGATTCATGCCGCTACCATCGCGGCCGCTGCGGCCAGTTCATCGGGCCTACACTACTACAAGTTCTCCACCACAGTCACCGTCACCAGGGAAGCGGTCAACAAGCTGACCCAAGCGTACCACACCCTGCACCAGAACCTCATGAGAGGCGCGCACACCCTAGTGCTGCTGGAGTACGATGTCCAGAGCGGCGAGGGCGTGACCCCTGCAGACGCAATCGGGGGGCTTCTCTTGGCTGAAGGGAACTTCAAGCGCGGGGTGGTCACCAGTTCGACATTTGCCCTAGTCATGTCGCGACTCGGGAGGCAGGACGCATATCAGGCCGCGGGGACCTTCGCGGAGCTGGCCGGTTTGAGATTCGGGGAGCCACCCCACTCGATCGTGATCCCCGGGAAGCTTCACTTTACAGAAGTTGAGTCTATCTCCGCCCTTTTCGGACTGGACGAGACGAAGGTCCAGAGCAATTCGGACGGGATCCTGCGGACCGCGCAGACGCTGGTCCCGAAATACGTCGCAAAGACGAGGCGCGCCCTGGACTCCGTCAAAGAGAAGCTTGGGCCTCAGTACGAGGCGGTCATTGAGAACGCGGAGCTCTACATGAAGGACGCCGAGAACTTCCTCGCGAATGGTCAAGACGAATTGGCGATGCTCAGCGTAGGATACGCAGAAGGTCTTATAGACTCACTCTCGTTCGCGGGCGTCGCGAAGATAGACTGGTAGACTTGGACGAAAAGCAGATTCTCGGCGCAGTCTTCTCTCTGGGACTCGGAGAGCATGAGCCTACCATCAGGAGAGTTTCGGAACGCCTTGGCATCGGGAATCTGGACGCAAGCAGGAAGGTCCAGGCCCTCAAGAAAAGGGGCCTCGTCAGATTGCAGAGAGGACAGGTATCCATCACCTCGAAGGGGCGAAGGAAAATCAAGGTCGTCTTCATCGGGGGAGGGTTTGAGGTAATCCACCGAGGCCACCTCTATACAATTACCAAGGCGAAGAGTCTAGGCGACGTCCTCGTAGTAGTGGTGGCGAGAGACCGCACTATCCGTGAGAGGAAGAAGAGAGAACCAATCTCGGATGAGAACCAGAGATTGGCATTGCTCTCGTCTCTCAGGCAGGTGGACGCAGCGATCTTGGGCGTCGAGGGGAATGTCTACGACACACTTGAGAAGGTAAGACCAGACGTGGTAGCTCTGGGCTACGACCAGCATCACATGGAGTCAGAGATCGAGGGAGAGAGCAAAACGCGAGGAATCAAGCTGAGGGTCGTCAGACTCGATTCGCCGAATCCTAATCTCAAGACCAGCGCGCTGCTGAAAGAGTTCTAGCGGCGGGTCGCCCGGTCTAGCTTCTTCTGCAAGCGCACTAGCGAAGAGTTCACCGATTCGCGTCTGACTTCCTCAGTCATGAGACCCCGGGTGTCTTCGACGAGCATCCTTGCCACGTCAATCTTGCGACGAGTCCCGTTCACGACATGGTCATACACGGCCATGGGAGAACAAACTGAATACAGGTCTTCCATGATGGCGAAGTAACCTTTCGCCTTTGCCATCTTGCCACTCATTATCGAATCAAGGACCAGCCTCTTCAGCTCGCCGACTGTGTCCAGCAGACCGAGCAGGTAGGCTTCGGGGGATGCACCAAGAGCATCTCTTGATGGGATCGTCTTCCCCTGCGCAAGGGCGAAGACCGCCGTCGCCTCGACGTACTCGGTTTCGGGAGAAATCAGATACCGAGAAACCGGACCCCCGCCCGACTTCTTCAGCGAACTCAGGATGGCCCTCGCTACCGAGAGTTCCCTGGCGGCGTCCTTCATCTTGCCCTGGTGAACGCTGATGATTGCCCTCGAGCTGGAGGTGATGACGTCTCTGCTCTCCTTGAGGAGTCTGTCACGGCGCTCAAGCTGGTCAGAAAAGTGGGCCTCGAGGCCCTTGATAGATCGCCTCACTTCTTCCATGGTACAGCGAAGCGAGCCGCCACTGCCGTCGTCATAAATCTACCCATCCTGACTCAAGGCTTATCTGCGGACTTCATGCCCGCAGGGGGACTTGAGGAGGGGGGCGGGAATTGCGCTCGCTGAGACGGCTCTCGCCGCCGCGCTGTGGGGGACATCCTTTCCTGCGGTCTCCTTGGGGATCAAGGGAGGTCTGGACCCCAGGACCTTCGTCTTCCTGAGGTTCGCTATCGCGGCGCCAGTGATGCTGGGCGCGGCCTGGTCCCTGGGCAGAGATGTGATGCATCTCCTCAGGAGCAGGGCCATCTGGGTCGTGGGCCTCTTCGACGCAGTTGGGTTCCTCTGCCAATTCGTCGGACAACAGTACACTCAGGCCTCGGTGGCCGCACTGCTCACCAACATGTCGGTCGTCTTCGCCGCAGTCGGAGCTGTGGTCTTCCTCGGAGAGAGGCTGGGGAGCTTCAAGGTGGTCGGCATCTTCCTCGCGGTCGCAGGGACGTTCTTGATAACGACAAACGGGGGTTTCCGCGTGGTGGCCAGCGGCCAGTTGTTTGGCGACGCGCTGTACCTCATCGCCGCCGTGTCCTGGGCAGGCTACATACTCTACTCCAAGAAGAAGATGGACGAAGAAAGGTGGGACCCCTTGGCCTCGGCCGCGTGCATCGTTGCAGTTACTGCGATCCTTGTCGTGCCGCCTGCCCTGACTGCGGGCTTCGGACCTTCGTTGTCGCCGGAGTCTCTTTGGGCGGTGGCCTTCACCGCTGTCTTCAACACTGTGATACCTTTTGTGCTCTACCAGCAGGGGCTCAACCACCTCACCGCAAGCTCCTCCGCAGTGGTCCTGATGCTGGAGATTGTAGTTGCCGTCCTGATTTCGGTGATCTTCCTTGGGGAGACATTCACCGCACTTGCTTGGATAGGGGCGCTCGTGGTGTTAGGTTCGATCCTCCTCGTGTCAGGAGTGGAGATCCGTGGCAAGAGCTTATCCGTGCGCGTTACTGACGCCAGCCCAGTAGAGGACGCGTAGCGTTTGGTGGTTAGCAGATACGCAAGAGGTCGGGAAAGAGAGTACAGAACGATGAATATCCTCAAGCATGAGGGGTGGCTGGTCGAAAGGAGCGCGGCATCCCACGGCGCTGTTGACGTCTTTGCGGCGAAAGGAGGGAAGTTGCTGCTTATCCAGGTGAAGAGCGGAAGGGCCCGGGTCAAGAAGGAGGAGCTTGAGGAGCTGGTGAGCTGGGGCAAGAACTCGAACGGCGATGCCGAAGTGTGGCACTTCAGAGACGGCGGTAAGATGGAGAGGCGAAGGGTCTACGCGAGGAGGCGAGGACCATCATGAAGCCCAAGTGCTACTTCTGCGACCCGGAGCTCGAGGTGGTGCTCCACACATTCAGAATCACGCCTCGGGAAGAACCCGTCTGCGAGGAATGCTATACCAAAATGACGAACAGGCAGAAGACCAAGGAAGAAGAGACGAAGCGCTAGCCTGACAGCTCAGGCCGAGGCAGACGCCCGCCTGAGCTCTCCAATCAGGGTCGAGCATTCGGTGAACTTCCCGTCGTCATCGCCGCGGCGGTAGCACTCCAGCGCCGTTTCGTATTCGCCCAGGGCCGCCATGGCCTTGAGCGCTGGCGGCGTGTTAGGCTCCGACAGGATTAGCATCCCTGCGGTCTCGTACCAATTAGCGGCGTCCTCATACTGCTCAAGCTGGTAAAAACAGTGAGCGATCGACTCGCAAACATCGAGTTTTTGAGGAGAACCGGCGAACTTCTCAAACTGCTCCTTCAAGAGGTACACGGCAGGGTTGCCGCTTCGCATCCTCTCGAACCTGAAGGCCTCTGAGAAATCGCCCATCTAGACGGGGATTCCCTCCGGAAGTGTAAGAGCAACCTGCTCTAACATTGTTGAGTCCGAAATCAAATGGGCACGTAGAGGCTGGTCCTCTGACTGCCTCGTCGTCTTGTGGTTCCCTCTCGCATGGCTCCAAGCGACAATGCCGGCGGTTTCGTCCATGCATCACATGATTGCGCCCCATGGACGCTGTTCAGGATGTTCGCCAAGGTTGGCATCATGCATCTTGCCGTAATAATGTCAGATTCGGAAGACCATGAAGGTTTCAGCACCGACATTACTCGGCCTGACGCTTGGCGGTGTTCACAAGAATAATACCTCGGAGATTGCTGGGGAGCGATGGGCCGATTGGTCGTTAAGCAGATCAAGGTGGGACCAATGGCGAATTTCGTCTATGTTGTGGTCGACGAAAAGAGTCGCGAGGCGGTCGTCATAGATTCCGGGTGGGAGACTGAGCCAATCGTCAAGGCCGCGACCGAGATGGGGGCCAAAGTAAGGTATGCGATCGCCACCCACGAGCACTTTGACCATACAACGACGCTTAGGGAGCTCTCGGACATGCTAGGTGCGAAGGTCGTCGCTCATGAGGATTCGCCGTTGGATTGCGACGTTAGGGTGAAAGATCAACAGAAGATCAGGCTGGGCGGGACCAGTTTGAAGATTCTTCACACCCCCGGGCACACGCAAGACAGCATATGCCTCTTTGACGACCGGAATGTCTTCACTGGGGACACTCTGTTCATCGGCACGATCGGGAAATTCGAGAGAGCCAACGGCGAGTCGATCTTCAGGAGCATACATAGGATCATGGAGCTCCCCGGTTCGACTCTCGTGTATCCGGGCCATGACTACGGGGACGTCCCGTCGAGAACGCTTCGGGAGGAAGGTCAGGCGAACCCGTTCCTGATGGCCCGAGACCTTAGGAGCTTCCTTTCGCTCTTTTCGTAAGAATCGAGCTCAGGAGGTCCAACGCTATGTTCCCCCCGCTGATGACCAGGACCGCCTCTTCTGCCCTCTCGTGGCGTAGGGGCCCCTTCATCGCAGCCAGAGGGGAAGCGCCCGCCGGTTCGGCAGTGACTCGTCCCAAGAGAAGCAGGTCGTAAATCGCGTCCTCCAACTCTTCGTCGGTCACGAGCCCTATCCTGTCGACGTATCTCCGTGCGGCCTCGAACGTGAGCTCGCCAGGAATCGCCGCCTGCATGCCGTCGGCAATGGTAGGACGTGGGTCCACATGGACCATTCTCCCTTGACCCAAGGACTCGTACATAGAGGGAATGGATCTGGTCTCGGCGCCAAAGACCTGGACACTCTCTAAGGACTCCTTGAGGGCTATGGCAATCCCAGCGATGAGGCCGCCCCCGCCTATGGCCACGGTCGCGGAATCGAGGCTGGGTCGCTGCCTCACGATCTCAAGACCACACGTTCCCTGGCCCGCTATTATCTCTCTGTCATTGAAGGCGTGAATGAATGTCAAACCCCGCTTCTTCGCAATGGCGACTGCGTTGTCATAGGTTTCATCGTACCCGCTGCCGAACCTTATGATCTCGGCCCCTTGTTCTTCGATGGCCCTCAGTTTCTGCGGGTTGACGTTCTCGGGCACGCAGATGGAAGCCCTAACACCGAAGATGCGGGACGCATACGCAATAGCGAACCCGTGGTTGCCAGAGGACGCGGTGACGACGCCCTTCCTGAGTTCTGCGTCGCTCAGACACTGGAGCTTGTTAAGTGCGCCACGTATCTTGAAGACGCGGATGGGCTGGAAAGTCTCCAGCTTCAGATAGACATCGCGCCCGAGGAGGCTGGAGATGCCCTTCGAATTCTCTAGCGGCGTTGGCGGGATGTACTTCCGAATCCTGCCCTCAGCCTCTTCGATGTCCTTCAGGTGAGGCAGATTCGACTCCTTCATCCAAACCACTTCTCAAGCGTCTCCGACTGCGTGGACTTCGCTTGTCGAATCCTACCCAAGGCTGCCTCGACGCGTTCGCGCGAGAATGAACGTTCGTCAACGAGGAAGGAGAGAAGCTTGTCCCTGTCCGGAGGTCCCCACACGGGTGTGACCCCCTTTACGGCCGGAGGATCGAGATAGAGCGCTCTGATTTCTTCATACTTCACTTCGTGGAGCTGTTCCTTCAGCTCGGCGATCTCCTCAAGCTTGCCGTACCTCTTTAGGTACTTGAGCGCGGTGGCCGGGCCAACGCCCTCGAATCCATCTGGGTTGAAGTCCGTCCCAAGGAGAATCGCGAAATCCACGAGTTGCTCTCTCGTGAGGCCTGTTGAGGCGAGGAGGTCCGAGAGCCGGATTCGTTCGGGCTGGACCTTGATCACAATCCCCTTGCTCGGGAGACGCCGCTTGCCGGATATCGTGACGTTCCTCACGAGCACAGGGGCCCCGAAGACTAGTGAGTCGTGGTCCTGTGAGGCAACAGCGTTGACTGTCCCCTCCTCTGCCATCCTAGACGCCTGCGCTTCACCTTCAGAAGGTGCGTCAACCCATGGTATCCCCATCGCGTCTAGAAGCTCCTTTGCGTCTGCTACCATGTCCCTTCTTAGAACTGTAGAGGCCTCGGCGTACTTTCTGGCCTGGACCATTTCGCCAGCCTTGAGCGCTCTCAGATACTGGTCTTTTGCCTCACGACGCTGGGCGGATCGGCGCTCGATTTCCTCCATCTTCAATTCGGGCGGCTTCCCATCGAAAACGTAGACGAGCTTCATTCCCAGCTCCAGCAAGTTCACGTTCCTGTAGAAGAGGCCGGAGATGTGGGAGGTGACCCGCCCCTTCGAGTCCTTGAGATGGCCACCGTCTTGGCCCCGGATTATCGCGAGAAACTGGTACAGTGTGTTGTAGCCGTCGACAGCGAGCGTCCACCCTGAGATGTCCTCGAGCTTGATCTTCTCTCTCGGGATGGAATCGCCGAAGTCCACGCCCATGCCGAATCTTCCCAGAGGAGAGTTCGATTTATTCGTTCACGTGTGGTACGCGGGCCTCTTCGCTTGGCTTCTCGACCATCTCGATCCTGCGCTTGTCCTTCGCCACCCACCTGATGGTGACCAGACCCAGGATCTCAAGCTGCATCAGGAGCTTGTCAAGCTCGTCCGGGGAGCACCTGCTCCCGTTCTTGTTGAGGGCTTCTAGGAGATCGTCGTCGGTGGTGCTCTTCTTCTCCTTGATCCATTCGAAGGCCGCATATCTTAGAGGATAACGCATTGTCTACACATCGTGCTAGAAACGGCAATGAAAAGGATGGCTTGGGAGGTATAAAAGCAATCCCGAAGGCCGCATCACGTAGGAAGTTTGCTGGACATCCTGCTGACGCCCATCAGTTCTGACTGACCGACCAGCGGGGCGGCAGAGACCGCCGCTTCAATCTTCTCGATAACTCCTTCCTCTTCAGGCGCGACGACGTCGACGATTATGGCTGAGAGCCCGAAGGCTATGGGTTCGATTCTCTGGCTTCGAATCCTCGCCTGGCCTGGAAGCGCGCCAGCCACTGAATCGATGATCTTCTGGTGCTCGGTGGTTGTGTCTTGCGGTAGAACCTTAAGCCGTATGACGTAGGAGCCCATTCAGGTTCGCCTAAGGCCCTTCGAAGCCGCAGTTCACACACCTGTAGCGCCTGGAGAACTTTCTGCACTTCTCGCATCTCCAGATAAGCGTCTCATGGCAGTTGGGGCAGAGGAACTTCGTCGCCCTCTCGGCAGGCTTGACGGGCCGGTTGCACGAGCCGCACAGGGGAAGAGACACGGTGGCTTGCGACATTTCTCTGGCAACCCCTTGGGGCCTGGCTCATATAGATTGCTGAGCTGGCGGGGTTCCTCGATTCTCGCTGAGCAGTGAACGGACCTCGGAGGAAGCCACCACCCTGGCGACGCGTGCGAGGCCCTGAATCCCTAGCACCCCCAGCAGCGCGGACCCATGGAAATCGAAGTCGGCCTTGGAGAGCCTGCGAAGTATCCTAGGGGTCGCCATCGTCGCGATTATGGCATCAAGGTCAGAGTTCGAGAGTTTCCTGAAGAGGCCTCTTAGCCTCATCATCGTTTTCATCTCCCGCAGGAACTGGGCCTCCCACTCGCGCTGATAGTTACCCAGCAGGTTGGAGTCATCTAGCCTGAGAGATTCGCTTACCCAGCGTGCGGCCATCATAGCCCCGGCCACGGATGTCATTATTCCGCCTGCTGTCGTAGGCTTCACCTGGCCGGCCGACTCGCCCACGAGTACCTTTCTCCCACTTACGAACCGAGGGGCAGGTCCCCCGACGTAGATGGGCGCCGACACCTTGCGGAGAATCCTGTGAGGTTTGTCGGCAAGGAAGGAATCGAGCGCCTTGAAGGGACTGATCCCAAACCCTGCTGCACCGACCTTCGCCATGCGCTGCCCGAAGGGGATGACCCAAGCGAAGAACCCTGGGAACCGCTTGGCATCGAGGAAGACTTCGACTGTGCGCTCCCTGACCCAATCTCCCTCCAACTCGTACTTTGCCGCGGGAAGGATTCCGGCCCCGGGACTCGAGGCTGGTCCGGTGGCATCGACAAAGTACTTTGCGGTCACGGTCTCCCGACCGACCTCTACTGACACTTCATCCTGGACCTGAAGGAAATCCGAGGCCCTAGCCTCGGTCACCACCTCGGCGCCGTTGGCCCGAGCCTCGTCAGCAACCTGCTTGTCGTATGCACTCCGGTCGAGTACGACGACATCAAGGGCGGTCGCGTCGACTGTGAAGTGCTTGCCTCGAGGTGAGTGTATCACACCCGAAGTAATCTCGTTCTGAACAACCTCAGATCTCGGCGGATGGCCGTAGCTCTTCAGGCCGCGTAAGCTGACGAGACCGTCGCATTTCTCCGGCTCGCCGATTTCGTTGTGTTCCTCAGCCACCAGTACCGAGAGGCCCCTCTTCGCAGCTTCAGCAGCGAACGTCAGACCGGCTATGCTGCCACCGGCGACGACAACGTCGAACCTGCGCGCCAAGAAGGATGAACCATTCGCAAAGGCTTATTCACAGTTGTAATAACCGTTCAGCCGAAAGAAGGATGAAACAGGCGATTGTCGTGCGGTCTGACCTGAAGATGGGGAAGGGGAAACTTGCGGCCCAAGTCGCGCACGCTTCGCTCTCTGCTGCGGAAGAGACCATGGACAGGCGACCAAACTGGTTCGGCGAATGGAAAGAGGGAGGCCAGGCCAAGATCGTTCTGAAAGTCCAGACTGAGGAGGCCCTCCGTGAGCTCTACAAGAAGGCGAAGGCCGCCAAGCTCCCAGCGGCGTTGATCGAGGACAGGGGGCTCACACAGCTCGAGCCTGGGACGGTCACGTGCCTAGGGATTGGCCCAGGACCCGAGGAAGTGCTGGATGGGATTACTGGGAAGCTCAAGCTGCTATGAGGCGCAAGATAAAGACAATCTTCGCGCCGTGCGCGCTCCAGCTGGAATGAGCCACTCTCGGGGAAAGAGGTCACCTCTAGAGACAGGTGCCCTGGTCGAATATGCGCGCTTAAGCACCAGGCGCCCGGCATCTGTTCTTGACCGGCCCCCCAGTTACGCCCAGATCCTCCGGTGAAGGCGCAATGAACCCCAAAAACAGTGAAGTGCCGCGGGTCGGATTTGAGCAGACGACAACTCGGTCTTCAGCCGAGTGCTCTCCCAGGCTGAGCTACCGCGGCGCCAAGCCCCGCGGACAAAGGTTGCTCCTCACCTTCTTTTCGACTCCCACAGATGTTAAAACCACACATTCCTGCGCCCGAGTTGCATTGATCGCTGTCCCTGAAGCGGAGAGGGCCATCGGCATCGAGACCTACGCGAGCACAGGGGCGCCATGCAGAGCCTTGGCCAAGTCATCGGAGGAGGACTTCAGGGTGGAGGAGCTCATCCCGAAGCTGGAGATTACGAGTGAAGACCGTCCTGACTACTACCCCCTCTACCGCGTGGAGAAGCGTTCAATCGATACCCTGCATATGGAGAAGTCTCTGAGCGAGGCTCTCAAAAGCAGGCTCAGCTATGGAGGCATGAAGGACAAGAGGGCCGTGGCGGTGCAGTATGCCACCCCCACAAGCACGAGGTCCCTGCGCCCGGCTCGAGTCGTCAGGGAGAGGTTCACCGCCCAGCTAATGGGTTTCATTCCCCGGCCACTTTCCCGGGGAATGGCCAGAGGAAACCGCTTCACAGTGGTCCTGCGGGAATGCTGCGCCGACATTTCAGCTCGCCTAGAGGAGACGTTCGCTCTCGCGCGTTCAAGGCGCCTGCCCAGCTTCTTCGGATTCCAGAGATTTGGGGCGAGGGAGGTGGGCACTCATTTCATCGGGAGGGCCCTGGTCCGACAGGATTTCAAAGAGGCTGTGAGTTACATGCTGCTCAAGCCGCGCACCACCGACGACGAAGCGACTTGTGCGGCAAGGAGTGCCATGGCCGACGGAAGGTACGACGAAGGGGCGAAGATGCTCCCGGTCCACCAGGACATCGAAAGAATGGTGGCCAGACGTCTTTCTTCGGAACCCGAGGATTGGACAGGGGCCTTGAGGGCAGTCCCGGTGAGACTCAGAAGACTCTACGTGCAGGCGTACCAGTCGTTCCTCTTCAATAGGACTCTGAGTTTGGCACTCACAAAGGGGCTCGATATCTCCAAGTATGAATCAGGAGACAACTGGAGCGAGGCCTCTGAGGACGACCTCGCCACGTCTCCGGTCCACGGCGTGAAGGAACACGCCCCTCCCTATGCCATCCCGATGGCGCAGCTCGCAGGATTCGCCTACAGGAACTACGGGTCGAGGTTTGATCTGTGTCTTGAGGAAGTGATGGCCCAGGAGCGGGTCTCGGCGAAGGAATTCTACGTGAAGCAGATGCAGGAAGTGAGCGGCGAAGGAGGGTTCAGAAGACCTCACCTTGTGGTCAGGGATGCCTCGTACACTTGTGCAGGTGTCAGGGCCGACCTTTCGTTTACCCTCGCCAGGGGACAATATGCGACGGTCCTGCTCAGGGAAGTGATCAAACCCAAAGACCCGGTCGCAGACGGGCTCGCTTGAATCGCGACAACGCTTTTACATAGTTCTCGGAGTCAACCCCTTAGCGTTTGTCCCAGGATGTCTACGACCTGACAATCGTGGGGGCCGGACCCACTGGGCTCTTCGCGACGTTCTATGCAGGTCTCAGACAGATGAAGACCAAGCTAATCGACGCGCTGGAGGAGCCGGGCGGGCAGGTTGCGGTGCTGTACCCGGAGAAGTATATCTTTGATGTCCCGGGCTTCTCCAAAATCCTGGCGAAGGACCTCGTGAAGAACCTAGTTGAACAGGCGTTCCAATACCATCCCACGGTGGTGCTAGGCGAGCGCGTCACGACACTGCGTAAGACCGATGGGATCATCGAGCTAGGGACTGACAGGGGAACCAAACACTACAGCAAAGCCGTCCTCATCGCCGCAGGAGTGGGCGCCTTCGCGCCGAATAGGCTTGAAGCCCAGGGAGCGGCGGAGTACGAAGGCAAGGGAGTCCACTACTTCGTCAAGGACATGAGCATCTTCAAGGACAAAAACATCCTCATTGTCGGAGGAGGGGACTCTGCCGTTGACTGGGCTCTCAGCATCAAGGATTCTGCAAAGAAGGTAACACTGGTTCACAGACGGGACTTCTTCAGGGCCCATGAGGGAAGTGTCAGGGACCTGATGAAGTCGAACGTGGAGATCAAACTCTTCTACGAGGTCAGGCGCGTCATGGGTGACGGGACCAGGCTGAGCAAGGCAGTAATATTCGACAACAGAACCCAGGCTGAGACGACTGTCGACGTCGACGCAATCCTGGTCAACATTGGTTTCAGGGCTGATCTAGGTCCAATCAAGGACTGGGGTCTCGAAATTGAGGGAAGAGAAATACGCGTCAACGGGAGGATGGAGACGAATATCCCTGGAGTCTATGTGGCAGGGGACATTGCGGGGCCGCTCGACGGCATGAAGCTCAACCTCATCGCCACAGGTAATGCCCAGGCTGCGCTGGCAGTCAACGTGGCAAAAGCGTACGTGGACCCGAATTCAAAGATCTTCCCTGGTCACAGCAGCGAGATGAAGAAATAGCGTCAGTCTACTGCGCCTAGAACGCGTCTGTAGTTGTAGTCCTTCTTGATGCCCGGATTAAGCGGATCGATCAGAATAGATTCGAACCAGGCGAACTTGCCGTCCTCCCAGACAGGATAGGATCCCAGCACCTTCATGTTGGGGAATCTCTCCGAGACCCTCCTCTCTGCGACCGATTGAGACGAGACCGCAGACTTCATCTTCAAGACACCCATGTGTTTCGGTCTCCTGCCAGAGGTTGGGCGCTGCCTTCTCATCCCTCCCCTTGAAACGCGCGCGCGCACGACGATGACACCTTCCTTCGCCTTGTACCCCAACGACCTGGCACGGTCGAGCCTCCACGGTCGTTCGACCCTCATCATCGCCGGCTCCTTTCTGAGTTGCACTGCTCTGGCTCTAATGTCTCCAGTCTTCTCGTGGAAGATGTCCTGATAGGTCTTGGAGATCTGACGGTACATGGATATCTGGGCGTCTCGTCTTCGGTCGGCAAATAAACATTCTTGGGTGCTCAGGACCGACCGAAGAAAGAGCGGACCTTGTCCCCTATGATGGTGATAGCGTCCGCCTGAGCCTCATCGGTCTGCCCCCCAATGTGAGGGGTCAGGATTGTCCCCGGGGCGGCCAGTATGGCGCCGGAAGGGGGCTCCTTCTCGAAGACGTCGAGCGCAGCGCCCCCGATGCGGCCGTCCCTCAGGGCGCCGGCAAGGCTGTCTTCGTCCACGACTCCACCTCGTGAGGTGTTGATTAGGAAGGAACCCTTCTTCATCTGCGCAAGCCTCGAGGGGCCGACGAGATGCCTGGTTCCGTCGGTCATCGGGACGTGCAGAGTTATGAAGTCCGAGGAACCGAATAGTTCATCGAGGGACACAACCCGGCATCCGAGCTTTGCGATGACGTCGGGTGGGATCTGCATGACATCATAAATGAGAACTGACATGCCAAGTGTCCCAGCTATCTCAGCAATCCTCCTTCCGATTCTGCCGAGGCCAACAATGCCGAGCACCTTGCCTTTGAGCTCGGTCCCCTTCAAGGAGTTCTTTTCCCATTTGCCCGCCCTGGTGCTTTCGTCGGCCCTCACCAGCTTACGGCTCAGCGCGAGCATCAGCAACGTGACGTGTTCGGAGACGGCCTCGACTAATGATTCGGGGCTGTTCACCACCGTTATCCCCTTTGACTTCGCATACTCCACGTCAACGTTGTCGAGCCCCGTCCCGGGCCTGGCGACCAACTTCAGCTGGGAAGCCCTGTCGATCACCTGCCTGTCAACCTTGGTCCTGCTCCTGATGATTAGTGCGTCGTACCCGCCTACGGCTAGGAGGAGTTCCTCGCGGCTGATCGAGGGACGGTAGTCCACAACAATCCCTTCGCCAAGCGCCAGCTTCTCGGTCTCCACCTGATCGCAGATCAGAACTTTGGCCATCGCATCATCCCCTATCCTTCAGTCCCTCCCTCATGGTCTGAGCGATGGACGATATATCGGTTGAACCTAATACCGTCGCGACCGCATGGTCGCCGCGACGTCGGTCGGCCCACCCCCCCACCACGCAAGCCCTGCGCATCAGCAGTGCGAGCCGGCCAGACGGTTATATCAGACCGAGCTTCGGAGTCGGGCGTGCTTGTAGGAGTCGTCGGCAAACCCAATGTCGGAAAGTCGACCTTCTTCGCAGCCGCGACTTTGAAGGACGTACCAATAGCAGACTATCCCTTCACCACGATTCAGGCGAATATCGGCGTAGCGTACCTCAGGACGAAGTGCGTGTGCAAGGAGATGGACGTCACAGACAAGCCGAAGAATTCCATCTGCGTCGATGGCACGCGGTTGATACCTGTGAAGTTGGTGGACGTGGCGGGCCTCGTCGAGGGGGCCTCAGAAGGCAGGGGGCTCGGGAACCAGTTCCTTGATGATGTCAGGCAGGCCGACGCCCTGATACAGGTGGTGGATGCCTCTGGATCGACGGATATGGAGGGCAGAAAGGTTCCCCCAGGCTCAAACGACCCGCTCAGGGACATCGAAATGGTCGAGCATGAGTTCGACCTCTGGGTCTATGGACTCCTGAAGAAGGACTGGGAGAGGGTCTCGAAGACACTTGAACAGACAGGCGGGAAGATCGTGGAGCATCTTGCCAACAGGCTCTCAGGCCTTTCCATCTCCCTCGCCGATGTCGAACAGGTGATTCTGCACAGCCATCTGAGGACTGAAAAGCCCAGCATGTGGACAGATGCCCAACTCATGCAGTTCGTGGTCGAGGTCAGGAAGCTGACGAAGCCTTCCCTGATTGCGGCCAACAAGTCTGACCTCCCCTCATCTCCGCCAAACATCGGCAGGCTGAAAGAGACAGGCAGGAAGGTGATCCCCTGCGCATCTGAGGCTGAGCTTCTCCTGAGAAGAGCCGCCGACCACGGACTGGTGCAGTACGTGCCTGGCGACGGGAGCTTCAAGGTCGTCGCACCAGAGAAGCTGACCCCTGCCCAAACCAGCGCCCTCAAAATGGTGGACGAGAAAGTAATGAGGACCTTCGGTGGCACCGGAGTCCAAGAAGCGATTAACGAAGCGTACTTCGGGCTTCTCAACGCGATCGTGGCCTTCCCCGTTGAGGACGAGACGAGGCTTTCAGACAAGGAGGGCAACGTCCTTCCTGACGCTTACGTCATGAAGGGAGGCTCTACCGCACTTGACCTCGCGAGGACGGTTCACACGGAGCTAGCGGACGGCTTCCTCTACGCCATCGACGCGCGGAATGGAAAGAGGCTATCGGCAGAGCACAAACTCAGCAACAGGGATATTGTGAAGATCGTCTCAAGCGGCAAGCGGGGTTAGCGGCTCCACCTTCTTCTGCTCAGGCCTCGAAATCAGCTTGCTCTTTCTCACTCCGACGTGTCTAAGGTGTGTAACTCTCTTCGCCTCGTTGTAGACGTCCGATGCCACCTTCTGAAGGACCAGTTCCTGAGCCAGTTGGTCGTAGGTAAGGTTGGCGGCCCTTTCGGCGATCACTCTGTCCATCACGACCCTGAGGTCGTGCTTCTTCGAACTGTTCATCAAGCCCTGCGACAGAGCTATGCAGTAGACTCTGACGACGTAGCCATCCTTCGTAGTGTAGTCCTTGATCAAGTCTGACATCGAGGAACCCCTCCTGATGAGGCTTCTGAGGAATTCGCGAGAGTACTCATGCCCCTTGAAGACAGTTGTGGCGGTCTCGCCCTCGACCTTGTCTATCTGGAAGTAGAGCTTGAAGCTGTAGTGCTGTGGGTCCTGTTTCAATATGTCGTATAGCGTCGTCTCGACGACCCTCCCCGCGGGTTTCTCTATGTCCGTGAGCGGAACGCGAGCTATCGGAGCGTTACCGAAGGAAGGGGACGCGTTGACGACCACCCAGGACTTCAGCTTCCACTTGTCCCTTACTTTCGCTACCCTCTTCGGCAATTAACGGCGCCCCGCCGTCATCTCGCTTATAACCTCATTGATGACGAAGTGAATCGATGCCCCCCATATAGGGGCTAAGAACCTCAGGAATCTTCACAGTCCCGTCCTTCTGCTGGAAGTTCTCGACCAGGGCAACCAGCGTTCTAGTGACCACCGCCGTCGAGTTGAGCGTGTGGACCAAGGCCGTTGGTGTGTTCTGCTTCTCTCTGTACCTGATGTGGAGCCTTCGAGCTTGAAAGTCGGTGATATTGCTCGCGGAAGCCATCTCCCTGTAGTTCTGCTGACCGGGGAGCCAGGCTTCGAGGTCAAAGGTCTTCGCAGACATGAAGCCAGTGTCGCCGCTGCAGAGCACAACGACCCGGTGGGGAATCTCCAAGGCTTGATAGATCCTCTCGACGTTCGAGACCAGTTCTTCGTGAAGCTTCCAGCTCTCATCGGGTCGGCAGAAGACGACCTGTTCCACCTTGTAGAACTGGTGCACGCGGAAGATTCCCTTGGAGTCCTTCCCGTGCGCCCCAGCTTCGACCCGGAAGCAGGGGCTGAACCCGCAGTATTTGATGGGCAGCTCGAAGCCCTCCAGTATCTCATCCATGTGCATTGACACGAGTGGATGCTCCGAGGTCGCTATCAGGTGGAGGTCTTCACCTTCGATCTTGTAAATCACGGGCCCGAAATCCTCGAGGTTAACGACCCCCTCGTAGGCTGCGCGGTTGAGCATGAAGGGCGGCTCGACAGCAGTGAATCCGCGTTCCCTGAGCAAGTCGAGTGCGTACTGCATTATAGCGTGCTCGAGCTTCACAGCGTCACCCTTCAGGAAGGAGAATCTCGCTCCGGCGACCTTGGCCGCCCGTTCCATGTCCACCATGCCCAGCCCTGCCAGCAGGTCGATGTGGTGCTTGGGTTCGAAACTGAACTTGGGCTTCTTGCCCACCGATCTGACGACAACGCTCTGTGTTTCGTCCTTCCCAGCCGGAACGCTTTCGTGGAGCACGTTGGGCATGCTCATCAGAATACCGTTCAGTCTTGCGTACCTTTCGGCTGATTTCGCCTCCAAGTCCTCTATCTCCTGAGGGATGCTCCTCACCTCCATTAGCTTCGCCTCGATCGGTTCTCCCCTCTTCTTCATCGCAGCGACCTGGGCGGTCAGTTCGTTCTGTTTGTGCCTGAGCCCTTCGACCTCGATCTTGAACCTCCTCCATTCCGCATCCGCTTTCACAGCCTCGTCGACAAGAGGGACCTTCTGGAGCGCTCCTCTTCTTTCGAGGTTGCGGACTACCGCATTCGGATCTTCCCTGACTAGCTTTACGTCAAGCACCGCAGCAGTCCCTCCATACTTTCAGGTGTCTCTGACGCGTGATAAAAGCCATACCTCCTGAAACAGGAGGACGTCTCGGAGCACCGCTATCGCTGTCGAAATGGCCCCCGATTGGGAATCTGACGCTATCAGGAACTGAAGGGTCCCCTCCTTCACTCTCATCCTCAGAGTCATTCCACGAGGAACCCCATCGTTGTCTGGTTTCAGGACTGAAACTAGCTGGTGGCACACATTGACATCATTACACTTGATCGAGAGCCTGATCGTGGTCCTCATACGAGGATTCTTTCCGCAACGACCCTCGTGAAGGCCTCGGCCGCCGCCGCCGGGATTCTCGCGCCTGCAGCCATCGTATGTCCACCTCCGACCCCGCCTACCCCCTCCGCGGCTTCACGCATCACCAGTCCCAGGTTCACGGTTCCTGAAAAAGAGTCCCCAATCCTTGAAGAGACTTTCAGCTCAGAGTCCCCGCTGGAGGAGGTGCCGACCACCACCTTATCCCTGAAGCCGGGCGATGAAGTGAGGATTGAAATCACTGGCCCTAGCAGCTTCTCGTCAACGACCCCCTCGCCCCTCACGAACACAACTGGGCCAAAGTGCTCGAGCCTCGAGGCGTCGCCCATCAGGGCTTCGAGGGCCTTGTTGAGTCCCAATCGGTACTCCGAGAGGGTCTTCATCGCTGCCTTCAAGGCTTCAGACCTGTCGCCGAGGCAGATTGAGATGCCCGTTCCTGGGACCGCCATCCTACCGCAGGCGTTGAGCAGGGTGCCAAACTCCCTGGCGTCCCTGAGCGACGTGAAGGAGTCCTCGAACTCTAGAGTGTAGACCTCGCCGACTAAGCCGGCGATGGCGTCGGTCGCACCCTCGGTCGGTCCGAGCATGCTCGCGATGACTTCCGTCAGCTTCATCTTCTCCTCAGCAGAAAGGGATGAGATCGGCCTCCAAGTCCCGCCATCCTTGAGCTGCAGGCCGGACTCGTGGAGCGCCGACAGCACGGCGTCCTTGCTCCCGGTCAGGCCCTTCAGGAAGGGGGTCGAAGTCAGTGCGATAGATTCGTGAATGGGCCGCGTCTCCCTCCCCGTGAACATCAGATCCTTAGACAATGTCAGGAGGCCTGACGACCGGGCCTCTTCCATTGCTGCCCTGTTGAGGCCCGTCAGGGACCTCCCCTGACCAGTGTCCTGCCTGTCTGCCACTGACCCCACGACCGCCAGTGGGGAGAGATCCCTGTTTGAGGGGTCGATCGAAACTGCGAAGAAGTAGGCCATCGAGGACGAACAGGCCTCCCTGCCGCCGTCGAATCCATATGCCCAAGCGTTAACGACTGCCGGGTTCAGCATTTCATCCTCGGAGAGCTGATGGTGGTCAATCACAAGGTATCTGCCGTCAAAGGCGGCCCCCAACTCTGCTATGAGGGTAGACGCGAGGTCGGTGAAAATGTAGAAGTCGTACCGTTGCGCCTCGAGCTCGCGGATCTTCTCGGAATCAAGGTCCGGGACAGTCCGCAGCGTGATGTTGGCCCCTTTCCTCATCAGGGAGGCAAAGATGATCGAGCCGCTCGCAAGTCCGTCAGCGTCGATGTGGGTAATGACGAGTATCCTCCGTCCGCTTCGGGCGAGCTTCAGGAACTCCGGAGCAAGAGTTCTGTACCTGCCGAGGAGGCCATCGAGGTCGGCCACCAATGTGGGTCTGCCTCCGGCTAGGCCAGTTGGGCGACGATCGCGGTATACTTGAAGTCGGTCGGCAGCATGCCCCTTTCCTTGTAGTACTTCGAGAGACGATAAATCTTGGCTTCGACTAGCTCAAGGGAATGGACATTCTTCCTGTCACTGTGGTGCGTCTTCAGGTGCACCTGGACCCTCCGGGCGCGCTCGATGAGGTCCTGGAGGTCCTGTGGCAGTTTTGGAGAGGCCTTCCCCTCAGCCAGCACCCTGCCAATTGACTTTCCGAGGAGGGGCTTCGCCAGCGGAACTCCGTAATCGTCCCTCAGAGCCAGGCCTATCCTGCTCTGAGGCATTCCCTCCTTGGCAAGTTTCAGGATGGTAGTCCGCACCTCTTCAGGGGTGGACTTCACCCAGCTGGGAGGACCCTTGCTGGGCGGTCTCGTCTGGTGCGACTTACCGTGCCTGTGCGAGTGAATGCGGGCCAAAGTGTAACCTTCCTACCGAGTCCTTTGATTTGTGCTGATAAAGGTTATCCGCTGCGATTCAGGCTCAGCCATTCGCCGAAGGCTCTAAGGGCGCTCGCTCTGTGAGAGATGGCGCATTTCTCGGCAAACGTAATCTGAGCCAAGGTCTTCCTTACCCCGGTAGGGACAAAGACAGGATCGAAACCGAATCCTCGCTCCCCTAAGGGGTGGAGCGCCACCCTTCCCTTCAGCCGGCCCACAAAGACGTGGGGCTCGGAGGAGCCGTCGCAGTAGGCGACCGCGCTCACGAACTCGGCGTCTCGGGCGTTGATCCCCTCCATCAGCTTCAGAATCCCTTCCAGCCCCAGAGTCTGGAAGGCAAAAGAGGCACAGGTTCCGGGGAAGCCCCGGAGGGATTCGATGAAGAGCCCTGTGTCCTCCACGAAGAGAGGCTTCTGCGAGGTCCGATAGGCCCCGGCCGCGGCATGGACCGCGACCTCTGAGGGGTCGCTGGATTGGAGCTCCGGACCCTTAGACGGGAGGCGGCGCAGGGCGATTCCCAACTCCTGAAGGACAAACCTGGCCTCCTCGAACTTGTGGTCGTTCGAGGTCGCAAACCAGACGCTAGGAGAGCCTGGCATACCTCCCCCTCCGCTCGATGCTCTTGAGCTGTCTCGTTACCGCCTTCGTCCGTTTCGCCCCTGTCTCCTCGGAATACCCTTCGAAAAGCCGTTCAAGGGCCATGGAGGATATTGATGGATGGGCGCCGACCAGAGTCTCCTTGATCAGCCTGAGGTCGACCGCGTGGTCCTCCAGCCTAGAAGAGTGATTGGAGAGGCCGAAATCGATGAAGACCAGCTCGTCATCCCTTATGATGACATTTGCTGTCGTGAGGTCGCCGTGAGTTATCCCCGCGGAGTGGAGCCGGGCGATGTCTCTGCCGAGCGCACGAAAGAAATTCCCCGCCTCTTCCTCGGGGGCCGAAGACACAAATTCCTTCAGTCTCTTTCCCTCCACGTATTCCATGACGAGAGTTGTGCGCGGGGCGTCGACGTAGTAGAGCCTCGGCACACGCACTCCAGCCTTCCCTGCAGAATGAGCCAATTCGGCCTCGTGAAGGGTCCTCTGATGTCTTATCGCGATGTCAAGCTCAGCTAGTCTGTAGGGCAATGGTCTCCTGACCTTGTATACCGCGGCAAGGCCCCTCCAGGTGCCGCTTACTATGTCGGCTTCTGCGCCCTGGTATAGGAGCCGGCCCTTAGGATTCTCAGTTTCTCCAAGGGATATCGACTGTGTCAAGCCTCCACGACTGACGAATGATGGCTTCTCTGACCGGCACCTGAACGCCCTTGCTGTGTGCCAGCAAACCAGTCCAGGCAATCTGCGCACCGCAATCGCCGCTATATGCTACAGGGGTCAAGCTGACAGACGCGGAGTGCCTCGCGGCCATCTTCGTCATCATGTCTGACAGTCTCGCGTTCGCGGCGACCCCTCCAACAACCAGGACTCCATGCTTTCCGGTGAAGGCGAGAGCTCTCTCTGTGACCTCGACGACCATCGCGAAGGCAGTCTCTTGAATCGAGAAAGAGACTGACTCGAAGCTCTCCCCTGAACCAATCATGTTCTTTGCAGCCGTGAGCAGCCCGGAGAAGGACACATCGTTCCCCTTCACCGAGTAGGGAAGTCTGTGATAGTCTGAAGAGTTGGTAGCCGCGGTCTCGATTGCGCCCCCGCACGGTGACGACAGGCCCGAATGCCTCCCGAATTGGTCCAGCAATTGACCCAGGGTCAGGTCAAGAGTCTCCCCTAGAACCCTCCACCTCCCGCCAGAGAAGGCGATGACCATCGTGTGTCCCCCTGACACGAGAAGGACCACAGGGTCCTTTGCGCCAGTCAGCAGGCAACCGAGCTCGATGTGCCCCACAGCATGGTTGACCGGGACGAGAGGCTTGTCGAGTGCGGAGGCAAGCGTCCTAGCCACCACCGCGCCGACCCTAAGGCACGGCCCGAGTCCGGGCCCCATCGAATAGCACACGGCCTCAAGCTGAGCTGGCGCTATCCCTGATTCCTTCATGGCCTCCTCGAGCACCTTTCCAGCGGCCTTCACATGACTCTGGGAGGCCTCGAATGGGTGTATTCCACTTCCTGCCACGGGCTTGTAGACGTTCTTTGCATTTGAGAGGATTTCCCCCTCGGTGGAGACCACTGAGACGGAGAAAGTGTGAGCGGTGCTCTCCACGCCTAGGACGTACTGTTTCATCGGGAGCTACATCTTTCTCGTCTGTCGATAGAGGTCGCCGAGGAGGTTGACGAACGGCAGCACCTCGACAAGGAAATCGTCGAACTTCCCCCGTTCGAAGGTTGCGATGCGCTTTTTCCCCGACACGACGATCTTGGCGGCAAGGACGATGCCTCCGCTTCTCTCAGGGTTCGATTTCAGTTTCGGGAAGTGTATCAGAGCTCCGAACCCGACCTTCTTCTCTCCCTTCGTGAAAACAAGATTGTAGTACATGCTGAGCGTCTTCGTGAACTGTTCCAGCTGTTTCTTCCGGCTCTCGCTCCTCTTGACCTGGTCGAAGTCGGAGCCAGCGAGCGAGTCGATCATCTCTTTGAGAATCTTCATATCGCCTACCTTGAGCGTATACCCCGCGTACTCGATGGGCATCTGGTAGACGCTGTGCATCACCGAATCCCAGTCGTCAAGCACGACGTATGTCTCCGTGTCGAGGTTCATCTCGCGTTTCAGCTCATCGGAGAGAATGTCCTCCACTGTAAGTCTCTTTGGCACGACAATGGATCGCAAACTGCTATTAGTTATCGATTGCGGAACGCAGACGGGCTTGAAAGGATTAGTTCAGTCAATCGAGGTCTCGTACATCCTGCATGCCACTGAAGACCCTCAGACGCTCACGAAGGCGATTTCCTCCCTGCTGTCGGTCGATGCAGTACCTGAGGAAGAGCGTATGGAGGGACACTTCGGAAACGCTATCGCCAAGGTGCGATATCACTTCATCGGAGAGGATGCGGCCGCGGCTCTCAGCAGCATCGCGGCCCATCTGCCGGCGCTGACGAAGGACAGGCTGAAATGCGACATCAGCGAACTCATGGACGAGCATTCCGCCCTCTACCTCCGCTTCGACAAACAGCGCCTCGTAGAAGGAACGCTGAAAGCGGGGACAGCCGACCCCGTCAGGATCAGAGTGAAGCCCAGAGTCTTCCTGCTCCGAGGCGGGGCGAAAGAATTCTACTCGAAGATTCTGTTCGGCGGGAGCTAGATGTCCAAGAGATACGTGCTCCTTGTCGCCGACGGAGAGCTCTCGGACGACGACAGGAGAAGCCTTTCTGTGATGCTGGAAAGGAGGCATGGGAAGGTGACCGTCATCCTCGTGGAGGGGGACCCGCGCGCAGTCATAGTGAAGACCACGAACGCTGTAGCCCCACTCCTGCGGGAGATGAGCGGCGAGCTATACCTGGGCGGGAAGCGGCTGGCGACCGTCTTGACTTCAGGATCCATCGGTAAACTCAAAAGCAGAGCGTCTGAAGGTGGGACGACGAAAGATGGCGAAATTCCTTAGCGACGATTACTTCTCACAGGTCCAGGCGGCTCTCTCTCAGGACCAGAAGTGGCTGGAGAGCACGAGGTCGGTCAAGACTACCATAGCCTTCAACGTCACGGACATCGGACAGAACTACGTCCTGACCGTGGAGAACGGGGTGACCACGCTGCTGAAAGCGGCAGCCGGGACGCCTGTGGAGTTCTCCTTCGACGGAACCTACGATGCTTGGACCAAGGTAGTCAAGGGCGAAATGGACATCCAGACGGCCGTGTTGAAAGGCCAGCTTAGGTTCAAGGGTTCGATCACCAAGATCCTGATGTACAAGGATAGGTTCACCAGGGTCGCAGAGGTGATGAGGGACGTCCCGAAGGAGTTCTAAGCCGGGACGAACACGTAGTAAGGATTCCCTTCCTTGCTCGTCCTGCCCACGACCCTGACCTTCATGCCGGGCTTGGCCTTCTCGTAATCGATTCCCTCGAGCCATGCTAGCACCTTGAGGCCGTTTGTAAGCTCGCAGATGGCCACAATGTAGGGGCCGTCCTCTGCAAAGCTGGCGGGTGTGGTCTCCACGTACGTGAATGTCACGAGGGTCGCCTCGCGGCCGAGGTCCACCCATACGAACTCGCCGTTCATGCATTTCGGACAGTCGGATTGAGGGGGGAAGCTCACCTGCCCGCACTTGGCGCACTTCGTTGTTACGAACCTCCCCTGTCTAAGCGCATCCCAGAATTCATGCGTCCTCGAAATCGGAATGTCGAACCTCAGGGTTACCGACCTGCGCGAATGAAGGATGGGGTCTTCCTGCAATTCTAATCCCTCGAGAGAATAGTGACGAAGGCGTAGTGGCCGGTCCCGCCGACGTTGTGAACTAGCCCTATCCCGTTCCTGATTGGGGCTTGGTGTCTGCCGGCTTCGTTTCGGAGCTGCTTCGTAATCTCCACGGTCATGGAGACCCCGGTCGCCCCGATCGGGTGCCCCTTGGCCTTCAGGCCGCCGTCCAGGTTCACCGGAATCCGCCCCCCGACTTCCGTCTGACCTTCACGAATCATCTTGGCTCCATCTCCCTTCTTGCAGAACCCCAGGTCTTCGTATGCCATCAGCTCGGCTATCGTGAAGCAGTCGTGGCAGGTGGCCACGTCGACCATTCCGGGATTGACTCCCGACACTTCATACGCTCTCTTTGCTGCTTCGACGGAGGCTCGAAGTCTCACGTAGTCGTCCCTACGGCCTAGGTTGGCGGAGTCCGAAGAATAGCCGACTCCTCTGATCCAGACCGGTGTGTCCGTCAGCTTCTTGGCGACCTGCTCCGAAGCGAGAATCACCGCGGCCGAGCCGTCGGTGAGTGGGCAGGCGTCGTACAGCTTCAGGGGCCACGATACGACCTGCGAAGCAAGCGCCTTCTCCAGGGTAATCTCCTTCTGGAACTGGGCGAGTGGGTTCATCGCCCCGTAGTGATGCGCCTTCACCGCGACCCTCGACATGTCCTCCTCCGTTGTCCCGAATCTGTTCATGTGGGACACGGCATAAAGGGCGTAGTAGGCAGGGAAGGTCATGCCGTAGTTCTCGAACTCCCACATGTACGAGCCGGCCCTCCCGATCAGCTCGATTGAAGTCGAGTTGTCGACCTCCGTCATCTTCTCCACGCCCAAGGCCATCGCCACGTCGCCTTCTCCGCTCAGTATGCTGTTGTAGGCGGCCTTGACCGCTGCGCTTCCGCTGGCGCAGGCGGCCTCGACTCTCATGGTTCCGACGGCGTCTAGGCCTGCGTACTCGTTGACGACTACCGCAGGAAGCGCCTCTTCGTACCATCCACCTAGGCTGCCGACGACTACGTTCTTGATGTCCTTCTTATCGACACCCGCGTCGTCGACCGCCTGCTTGATCGATTCGAATGCGAGCTCGGCGATGTTGACGTCGGTCCGCCTGCCGAATTTGGAATGCCCGATCCCTACGACCGCGACTCTGGTCATCTAGGGAGCCTCCCTGAGCGTTGAACAGTTCCCTTGCGGGGATTCAACGCTGGACCTCTGAGGTGCCTTCGACTATAAAGTATCCTCGCGTCGCTCAAGTACCTTTCCACTCGGAGAAGCTCGATGACCCTGTGCTCCCTGTGAATTTGTATCGCCCCTTCGCAGACCCGGACCGCTGTTTCGCTGGCGAAATGCTTTGCTATCGCGGCTTCCTTGGGGAAGTCCTGTCCGCCGTCGCATATCGTTGCCGCATGGTACCGCTTCGGCGGCGACTCATTCGAACACTCCCAGATTCCTGAGCCTTGCCACATCCTTCTTGCTGTAACCCATCGAAGCCATCAGGGAGTTGGTGTCCCTGCCCAAGGAGGGCGCGGCGGTGAAGGGGGCCGAGCGCATCCTGGGTCTCGAGCGTAGAGGGCCGTTGAGCACCGTTCCGTCCCCTGCGACCTCAACCAGCATCGATGCGGCGTTTGCCCAACCGCTGGTCAGAGCTTCCTCCACCGACAGCACCGGTGTTGTGCAGGTATCCTTGTCCATGAGCAGGCGTGCCCATTCGTCTCTGGTCTTCGAGGCAAAAATTCGTCTGAGCCGGCTGGTCACTTCCCTCCTTTCCTGGATGGTGCCGAACCTCTTCTGCTCGAGCTCCAGAGCGCCCACCGCCTCCGTAAGGTTGTGCCAGAACTGCTGTTCGATCGCAGCGACGGCGATGTACCTCCCGTCCGAGGTCCGGTAGAGGTTGTAGTATGGGGTCGATCCGAAGATCAGGCTGTCGCCCTCCCTCGGAGGGCGACCGGTGGCCAGGTATGTGGAAGCGGGCAGGACCATCCAAGAGAGGAGAGACGGCACGATGGGGACGTCGACGAAAACCGCCCCCTTCCGTCCCGCCAGCGCGCCCGCGATTGCGAGCGCCGCGTACATTCCCGATACCATGTCGCTCAGTTGGAGTAGCGGCACCTCGGCCCTGTGAGAATAGCCTAGCGTCCCGACCATCGCCTGGAAGTTGATGTCGTGGCCCGGCATGGAGCTGAGCCGGCTCGACTGGCCGTAAGCAGAGATCGCGCAGTACACAATCTTCGGGTTGATGCGCCTGACAGCTTCGTAGGAGAAACCGAGCCTCTTCATCACGCCGGGCCTGAACCCCTCGACGAAGACGTCGGTTTCTTTCAGAAGCCTGCGCAACACACGCTTGCCCTCCTCTGTCTTCAGGTCAATCCCGATGCTGAGCTTGTTCCTGCTCACGGTGGCGTGGACAGGACTCCCGCCGTCCTTGGTGGGGGGAGTCGCCCGCATATAGTCGCCCAGACCCGGTTGCTCAACCTTGATGACCTCCGCTCCCATGTCCGAAAGGAGCATCGTGCAGAAGCCCCCAGGAAGCAGCCTGGTAGTGTCGACCACTCTGACGCCTTCGAGGAAACCCACGGCCTTGGGTCGGCATGCGCCAAATAAAGCCTAAATCGAGGGCTGAATATGTACTTTCGACGATGAGGTGAACGCCGTCCCAGTCATAGCCCAGGTTAGCTCCGTGGGCAGATGATGAACTCGCGACGATACCGAGTCAAAACATCCTCAGCCTAAATAGAGGCGGACCAGCGAGGAAGCCGTCTTGGCCAAGACCGTAAAGGTCCACGAGGACACTCACAGGGCGCTCAAGCAGCTCAAACTCCAGGAGAGGAAGGGTAGCCTCGACGAGGTGATTAGAGAGATGATACGCACAACTACAGGCCTGCCCGTCGAAAAGATCTCTCACGAGCCCTCGACAGCCCGCCTGACCTCCTACATTCCCGAGTGACGCGGCAACGCAGAAATACGGATTTCAGGCAAGATGGAAGCCAGCATGGCCAAATTCGACGGAGTCGTCGGAAAGGCGCTGCTCACGGTCGAAGAGAAGGAGAATGAGTTGACTCTCGTCTTCGCAGACAACAGGTATCTGTTCATCAAAATGGAGAACGGGAAGTTAAGAACAGACAGCGTGCCCGAGTAGAGTTCACTCTTTCTCGAGTATCTGGACCGCTGGCTTGCTTCCGACGAGTTTCATGAACCTCTCAGCGTCGGCCTTGCCTCCGACGATGGCTCCGAAATGCATCGGGACGACAACGTCGACCTTCATCGCCTTCGCTGCCTCAGACGCCTCCTCTGCGGTCATGACGTAGGTTCCTGAAACGGGGAGGAATGCGACGTCCACCTTGAGTGACTTCATCTCCGGTGTGGCATCGGTGTCGCCTGCATGATAGAACCTGACCCCATTCAACGTTACCACGTACCCGACGCGGCCATCAGCCCTCGGGTGGAAGACCCTGCCCGGTTCTCTGAACTTGTTCAGGTTGTACGCCGGGACGGTCTCGAGAGAGACACCCTTGATCTCGGTTTTCGAGCCAGGCACGACGAATTTCTTTTCCTGAGAGAACTTCCGCAGTGGCTTCTCGCAGATGCTCGGGGCGACGATTGTGGTCGAGGCGTTCGTGAAGCGCCTGATGTCGTCCTCACTGAGGTGGTCCTCGTGCTCGTGAGAAATCAGAAGCAGGTCAGCCTTGTAGTCACCCTTGGCCTTGAAGGGGTCGATGATGACCGTCCTTGACCCCTGCAGCACGAATGAATCATGCCCGAGCCAATGGACCTTCACGCCCTTGTAGGTCCACAATCTCAAGACCGCCTAGAGGTCCACCGCTTCCTCATTAATACCCGTGCGGTCCACTGTGAGGATGTCGATCCCATTGCCGCTCATCGCATCCCTTGCTATCGCAGCCTTTATCGCTGCGACGAGCAGGTCCCTCGCATCCTTCTGAGGCATAGCCGGACTGTAACCCGCCTCGACGACACCGATTGCGGTCTCCTCTCCCGTTCCTACGGTCGCGTACACGTCCGAGATCACACTACCTAGAGGGTCGAGCACGTAGACGACAGGTTTTACACCTACACCGCCCAAAATGACCTGAGTCATCAGGGGCGCGTAGCGGTTCTGGAACATGAGCGTGGACATCAGTTTCGCGACCGAGTTGGGCCGGAGTGCCTTCCTCGATTCGAGTTCCTTCAACTTGGAGTAGACCGACACCTCCTTCACGAGGTTCTGCATATCGGCGACCATGCCTGCGCAGACAGCCCCGACCGTCTCAGTGACCTTGAAGACCTTCCGCCCTGACTTGCTCCTCACGAAGCTACCCAAGGTAATCCTCCTTTCTGCGCCCAGAACGACGCCGTCCTTGTAGGTGATTCCGACTGCCGTGGCGCCTGGGAGGTACTGTTCATAGGACATAGTTACTCGTCCCAGCAAAAAGGCCCGCCTTTTTAGACGTTGTGCCGGAAAAGCGGCCCGCGAGTCACCCGGGCTTTACGACTACGACCGCGCCCTGACCCTCTTCCAGGACTCCGTATTCGCAGGATGAGAAGAGTTTGGCGATGTAGAAGCCGGCATCCATGTGTTTCGAGACGCGTGCGACTCGCAGGGCTGATGAATCGGACGCGAGGGAGAGTAGCGGTGCGAGCATGTCAGCCAAGTTGTCGTCGACGCACGCCCCGGACAAGACAACGGAGGCAAACCTCTCGGCCGCCGCCCTCCCGACCTCCTCCGAGGGGCGCCCCCTAGCGCCCAGCTCGTCCGACCCGAGGAAGAATGAATCGCCCGAGGAGGAGACCAAGACCGAAGAGCCAGGCGAGTCCGCCTGTTCCTCTACGACCAGCTTGTGTCCAATGCGGATACCTCTCTCGTCCAGCGCCGCGACAGCCGAGCTTAGCTGCCGCTCTGCCACGTGCCGGGGAAGCATCGCGCATCTGCTCGTGAGGTCGACGGCCTCCACCCGTGGCGACTCTGTCAGCTGAAGAGGCCGCAGACCCTCGCATGGACCCACCTTCACAACGGCTCGGCCGCCTCCCCTCGGATAGTAACCTCGCCGGATGATCTTTGTTGAGAACCTGATTCCCATCGCTCCGTATGCTTTTCTCACGACGGTGTCGAAATAGTCGAAGGTCGGGCTCCACGGAACGTCCGTCCCTCCCACCAACTCCAAGGTGAGTCGGGAACCTGTGAGGGCGACGGCCGGCACCACTGCCTGAAGCACTAGGGTTATGCTTGCGGCCGTCTTCATGTCAAGAGAGATGGAGTCGGCGCGGGGAGGACCAGGCACGAACGAGACCTCGGCGGACCCTTCTTCGACTCCGTCCAGCTTGGAGTCAAAGACAGCACCGAGAACCCTCAGCGACGACACATGTTGCCTCCTCAGACCAGGGACCTCCCGACCGGCCCTGATCTTGGACACGCGGACCGGCCTGCCCGTGATGATTGAAAACACGAGCGCGGTCCTGAGAATTTGGCCGCCCCCTTCTCCGTAGGAACCGTCTACGGCGAGGAACTCCACCCTGGGCTCAGAAAACCAGTGAGATAAAGCGATACGTGACATCTTCTTAAATAGACCTCGGAAGGTCGCCGAAAACGAAAGGGAATGCGAGTCGGGCTACTTGTCGGCCGCTTCCAGCCGTTTCACCTAGGCCACCTTGCTGCGGTGAGGTACGCGTTGAACGAGGTCCAGTACCTCTACATCATCGTCGGAAGCGCGCAGAGGAACCATGAAAGAGACAACCCGTTTACAGCGGGGGAAAGGATCACCATGATCAAGAGTGCGCTCGACGGGAACGGGGTAGACCCGTCTAAGTGGATGGCGATTCCAATCGTGGACGCCGATTCCCACTCTCTCTGGGTCTCAACGGTGAAATCGATGGTTCCGAAGTTCGATACGGTATTCACGAACGACGCTCTCACCTTCTCCCTCTTCAAGGAGGAGAAGATCGGTGTCGCGGCGGTCCCCTACCTTCACCGGAAGAACTACTCAGCGACGAACGTCAGAGACAGAATCCTAGAAAGGAAGGACTGGGAGAACCTCGTCCCTCCCCAGGTAGCCAAACTCGTCAAACAGTTCGGGGGCGTTGAAAGGGTAAGAGCTCTTATGCGCAAAGATCTAGGGGGATGATGTCATGAGTAGCGACCAGAAGTTGATCATGCTGCCAGGTCCGACCAACGTGTCGGAACGGGTCATGAAGGCGATGCTGAAGCCGATAATCAACCACAGAGGGGATTCTTTCCGGGAGCTGTACAGGGGTGTTCTTGCCAAGACACAGCAGCTGTTCCAGACCGAAGGCCATGTGGTCGTCCTCTCCTCGTCCGGGACGGGCGGGGTCGAAGCCGCGGTCTTGAACCTGATCAGGCCGGGAGACTCAGCAGTGGTGGCTGTCTTCGGCGAGTTCAGCAACAGGCTCGCTGAGACCGTCGAGATGGCAGGGGGGAGGGCCGTTCAGGTCCGCGCAGAGTTCGGAAAGGCACCCTCTCTCGAGCAGCTCAGGGAGGCTATGGAGAAGCAGAGGAGCTTCAGGGCGCTGTTCCTCGTCCACAACGAAACCAGTACAGGGGTGGCGGTTCCCTACCTCAAGGAGGCCTCGAAGATGGCACGCGACCATGGCGCGTTTGCGGTCATCGATGCGATTTCGAGTCTCGGTGGCTACGCTATTCCTGTAGACGAATGGGGCGTGGACATCTGCATCACTGGCAGTCAGAAGTGCGTGGCCGCTCCGCCGGGGCTCGCCCTTCTCTCAGTCAGCAAGAGGGCAGTGGACTTCATGAAAGCATCGCCACCGAAAACGCGCTACTTCGAGATTCCCAGATACATCGAATACGGAGCAAAAGGGGAGACGCCCTTCACGCCCGTCTTGCCATTGATCTACGCAATTGACGAGGCTCTGAAAGAACTCCTGGAGGAAGGTCTTGCCAAGAGGGTCCAGAGACACGACCGGATGTCTGCTTCTCTCTACGATGGGCTCGCCGGGCTGGGGCTCAAACCGGTCGCCGAGAAGAGCGTCAGATCAAAGACGGTCGTGGCCTCGTACTACCCCCAAGGAGTCGAGGACGCGAAGTTCAGGAAGTCGCTCGCCCAAGAGAAGGGGATCGTCGTCGCAGGGGGGTTCGGTCCGTTCGCCGGCAAGGTGTTCAGGGTAGGGTGCATGGGCCTGATTAACGAGGAATATGTGAGCAGGACGCTGAAGGCCGTTGGCGATACACTAGCATCTGTCAGAAACGCGTGAAAGCCTTTAAACCCAACTGAGTGGTCGGTCGAAGCCCATGGCGCTTGAGAAGGGAACGCTCATCTTCGCCAACTATACAGCGAAGGTGAAGGATACAGGCGAAGGAATCGAGACAACCCTCGAGGAAGAGGCGAAGAAACTCAAGGTTTTCGACGCCACGAGGAAGTATGAACCCAGGCTTGAGGCGGTAGGGGAAGGCTGGCTCATTTCAGGTCTGGACGAGGAAGTCAAGAAGATGGACGTGGGACAGAGGAAGGAAGTGGAACTGTCGCCGGAGAAGGCGTTCGGGTTGAGGGACCCGACTCAGATGAGGATGGTCCCCCTCAGAAAGTTCGGCGATAAGGCACACGATATAGAGGTCGGCGACTCGGTCGACATCGACAATAGGATGGGCATAGTCAGGTTCATCGGCTCGGGAAGGGCCCAGGTGGACTTCAATCACAGGCTCGCCGGGAAGTCCATAGTCTACGACTTCGAAGTCATCAAGAAGGTCGAGACTGACGACGACAAGATAAGGGCGCTAGTCGATAGAAGGTTCGGAGGAGAGGGAAGCAAGGTCGGATTCAAGCTAAGCGAAAAGGACCTAGAGCTGTCGGTCCCGGAGGAGCTGTTCCTGCTCGAGGGGTTGCAGATCATAAAGCGGGGATTGTCCAACGACGTGTTCAAGTTCGTCCCTACGGTCGCGGAGCTAACCTTCGTGGAGAAGTTCGCCAACGCGAAGCCCGTCGAGAAGAAACAGGAGGCCCCGAAGGAGGAATCCAAGGCGCCCGCTGGGCCTGCGCCAAAGCCGAGGCGGAAGAAGGCCGCAGCTCCCGCCAAGACAGCCTAGACTACACCGGTCGACTTCGCCAGCTCAGTGGCGCTGCTCCTTGTCATCTTTCTCCGTGAGAGGATTGTGTACCTATCAGGACGAATAGAGCTGGCCCTGATTAGAGACTCGACAACCTTCCCATCACCAACTCCGATCTCGGAGGCGGCCACGGGCGCGTGGACGTTGATTAGAGCAGAGCGGACCCCGCGCCAATCGAGCCCGTGGAGTTTCGCCATCATAATCGTTCCAATCCCACACTTCTCGCCGTGCAATCCTGAATCTGGGACGAGCAGGTCCAGGTAGTGGCTAAAGAGATGCTCCGATCCGCTACATGGCCTCGAACTGCCGGCTATCCCCGCCGCGACCCTGTGCTGATCAGAGCCTCGACCAGATCTCTGACACTGTCTCTTCCGAACCTCCCAATCTTCCTGGAACCATCGATCACGACATTCGCGCTCATCAGAGCGAGGCTGGCTGCGTAGCCGCCGTAGTACTCGCCTGTTGCACGACTTGCGAGTTGCCAGTCCTTCACCGCTGTCAGTTTTGAGACCAAGTCGCCGCAGCCCGAGGACAGGAGGCGTCTCGGAGCGGATGCTATCACATCTATGTCGGCGAGGATTCCCACCGGGGGCTTCGCCATGACCGAGTAGGGGCGGTCGAGGCCCTTGAGCGAAGCGAACGGGCTCGATATCCCATCGTGTGAAGCGCTCGTAGGCACCGAATAGAAGGGAAGGTGCCTACGGAAGGCTGCCAGTTTGCCGACGTCGACGCTCTTCCCGCCGCCGACCCCAATTATGCAACCCGACCCCGCACTCTCGCGCATCACTCGCGAGACGTTCTCCGTGTCCGCGGCGACGACCTCGACCCATGTCGCCCGCGAACCCAGGATGGAATCAACAGTGTCTCGAACCTTTGATTGGACGTTGGACCCCGATGCCACTACGACCTTCTTCCTGCCAGCCGAATCCTTGATGAATTCGCCAAGCTCTGACAGAACGCCCTCACCGATGAGCACCTTGGTTGGAAGTTCCATCAGGTGACGGGATGAGGCCACGTTCGATGAAGACTGGAGAGTCGATTTAAGCTCGCTGCGTACGAGGATCAGGAGGCTCAGGTCCTTCTCCGCGGGCCACGGTCAGGACAAGGGCCCCTCGCGGTCGCTCTCGCACAGCAGATGCCGATTTCGCCTGCGCCGCCATCGTGATAGTTGAGTCGACGTGGGGAAGAGACTCACTTTTTCATGATCCGCCGGGAAACATTAAATAAGGAACGGGCTCACGGCGGTCTCGCCCGTTCTGAAGGCGTTTGTGAGCATGATTTCAAGAGATTCCAAGGCAATCGGCGGGAAGACGCTGGGGGCTGCAGTCTATCATGGTACCACCACAGTGGGTCTGGTCTGCTCTGACGGCGTCGTGCTTGCCACCGACACCAGGGTCACGGCCGGGGGATTCATCGCCCACAAGAGGGGAAAGAAGCTCCTAAGAATCGACGAGAACATCGCGATGACAATCTCTGGAGGGGTCGCGGACGCCCAGAATGTCGTTGACACTCTGAAATACTACACAAACATCTACAGGATCGAGAGGGGCAGGCAGATGCCAGTCAGGGCCGCCGCGCAGGTCGTCTCAAACGTGCTCTTCTCGTCGAGACTCTACCCGTTCATCGCAGACGTCCTGGTCGGAGGGGTCGACACGAAGGGCGGTTCGATTTTCAGCGTGGACTTCTTCGGCTCCATGAACCAAGAGAAGGTTGTCGCGACGGGGAGCGGCTCACCCGTGGCATACGGGATACTCGAGTCGGAGTACAAGGAAGACATGGTGGCGTCAAAATGCTACCCAATAGCCGCAAAAGCGATAATCGCGGCAACGAGGAGGAACGTGTTCACCGGCGACCACTTCGACATCGCGGTGTTGGACAGGTCTGGATTCAGGGAGATACCTGAGCAGGAGAAGGAAAAGCTCCTTGCTCAGTTCAAGACTAACGATTAGGTTTGGAACAGAAAGCGAACAGTGCAAGCCTGATGAGTGCAATACTGAACACTATCCCAGCGGAGGCTCAGATAACAAGGATTGAGTACGAGGGGCCTAGGATAGCCCTCTACACCAAGAACCCGGCATTCCTTCACAAGAACAGCTACGTAATCTCAGAGATAGTGAACTCCCTGAAGAAGAGGGTGGTTACTAGGACAGAGAAGTCGATAAGGAAACCGGAGAGCGAAGCCAGGCAGATACTCGAGAAGACTCTTCCAGCGGAGGCTGAAGCGAGCAACTTCTTCTTCGACGACGCACTGGGGGAGATAACAGTGGAAGCTGGGAACCCGAGACTCTTGTCGCAGGAGACGGGCTTTGACCTTGGAGCCTCGATGGAACAGACTGGTTGGAAGGTGAAGGTGAGGAAGGCACCTCACATCAAGTCCACAGCAATCCAGAACGTATACTACGCCATGAAGGTCGGAAGCGATGTAAGAGAGAAGTTCTACAGGGAACTCGGGGAGGCCATCTTCAGGCCCAGGCTCACGTCGGCTGAGCACGTTACAATCAAGACGCTCGGAGCATTCCAAGAGGTCGGGAGGTCGTGCCTGCTCGTCGAGACGGCCGAGAGCAAGGTGCTTCTCGACTGCGGCATCCATCCAGGCTCGAGAAATGCGTGGGACGCCTATCCCAGACTCGACTGGGCCGACGTATCGCCGAGAGACATTGACGCCATTGTAATCAGCCACGCCCACCTCGACCACATGGGTTTCCTCCCGGCGATGTACAAGTACGGGTACGACGGGCCCGTCTACTGCACTGAACCGACCCTGCCGCTGATGACCTTGCTGCAGAACGACTTCGTGAAGATAGCGCAAATTGAGGGAGGGAGACTGATCTATGATCAGAAAGACATCAGGGACATGATTCAACACGCGATTACCCTGCCGTACGGCATGGTCACCGACATCTCGCCCGACATCAAGCTGGTCTTCAACAACGCGGGGCATATCCTCGGATCTGCAACGGTCCACCTGCACATCGGAGAAGGGGCCCACAACATCGTATACACGGGCGATTACAAGTACGGAAGGACTCAGCTCTTCGACTCGGCCACCTGGAATTACCCTCGGGTGGAGACGCTGATCACCGAGAGTACCTACGGGGCGAAGGAGGATATCATGCCCATCAGGGAAGAAGTGGAATCAAACTTCGTCGAGTCAATCAACAGCGTGCTCAAGGGCGGAGGAAAGGTACTGATCCCTGTCCCTGCAGTCGGCAGGGCACAGGAGATTCTTCTGGTAATTGACGAGTATATGAGGAACAAGGTCTTGGTCGAGGCGCCAGTCTTCACCGAGGGAATGATCTCGGAGGCGACAGCGATCCACGTCTCATATGCAGATTACCTATCAAGAGAGTTAAGGACCAAGATCTTGGAGGAGGGCGTCAACCCGTTCAAATCCGAATACTTCACCGAAATTGAACACCCCTCGAACAGGGAGGAGGCCTATCGCGAGGGGCCCGCAATCATAATGGCCACCTCAGGGATGCTCGAAGGGGGACCCGTTCTCGACTACTTCGAGAACATCGCCCCGTCAGACAAGAACAAGATCCTCTTCGTTTCGTACCAGGTCCAAGGTACTCTCGGACGAAGGGTGCTGGACGGCAGCAGCCAAGCCAGCCTGATGGACCAGAGCGGCAAGATCAAGATTGTGGACATAAGGGCAACGGTGCAGAAGGTAGAAGGTTTCAGCGGCCACAGCGACTACAATCAGATAATCAGGTTCGTCGGAAAGCTCAGGCCCAAGCTGCAGGTTGTCCTCGTAAACCACGGCGAGAAGAGGAAGACGGAGAACCTAGCATATGCCATCCAGAGGATCTACAGGGTGCCGGCCCTTCATCCTGCGGTCCAGGAAGCAATCAGGGTCTACTAAGGCAAAAAAACGTCAACGCTATCTGTCCAACGCCAGCAGAGATGCTAGGTCTTCCTTCTACTCACAGGACCGACTACCGTCCTATTGGCGAGTGATTTCCGAGCTTGTCCACTCGTGGGTGAGGGGCCCAAGTCCAGCCGGAAGGGAGTGACCACGTTCGTCGTGAATGAAGCACAGGTGGGGGCGGGCTGGCGGCCATCCCTCAATGAACCTCCATGCCTTGAAGGAGGGGGAGGTCTACAGGAAGTCGGATAGGAGCAGGGCTGAGAGATGTACACTGAACTCGAGTAATGGGTCAGCTCTCGCTTTCCGCTACTGCAGACCGCGCCAGATTCGGACCCCCGGCGGTGTAATCACCACCCTCTCGTCTCCGAGCCTCGCGATGTCGCCGCCGACAGAAGTGGCGAACTCGTAGAGCTGCTCGACCGAGGATTTCAACTCTTCCAGACTCTTCTGAGCAAGCGGGGTGACCTTCAGAATCACTATTGTCTTGTTCGTCACGTCCTCCTGAATCTTTGGGATGTCCTCGATGCTCCTCAACGCAAGCGCCTTCAGCAGTATCTCCTTGCTCTTACCTTCCAGCCTCTTTTCCTGCACTACACCTGACATTGATAACTTGTTTCTCCTTTGACCCGAAACCCATTATTAAGCGTGAACCAATCCCGCAATTCTGTCAACACCGCGAATTTGTTAGACCAAGTTGTACAGTATTCTTCAGAAGGTGTGGAATCCGTGCTCGGCATATAAGGGGAGGGTTTGCCGAAACTACTCATGGTTCGTGGCCGCGCCCGCCATGACCGCGTGCTCTTCCAAACTCAGACAGTCTTGTGAAGGCTCCAGTATCTGTCGCCAACGTGGTGGAGATTCTTCAGGCAGCTGCCTTTGGTCATCGCAGAGGCCTCAGAACTAGAGACAGTGGAGAGACCAATCGCAATCGCCCGTCCCTTCCTCTCCTCTTTCACCACGACGACAGCCCCCGACGCGCCCCATTCGTCGAGCCTCTTAATCCCAGGTCGCATGACGTCTGCGCCATTCAAGAGGAACCTGATAGCACCTTCGTCGACCACGGCCGTAGGGAACATCTCCAGGATCTTGGGCGACCCAAGGAAGGGGACGAACCTGTCTCCTGCTTTCACGAAGGTGAAGCTGTCGAGGTTCACAAAGACAACACCCTCTTCAGGCTCCGCGCACTCTGCTTGCGCCGACTTGGGCAGGTTCAGAGCCTTGCCGAGCGAGGACTCGATCTTTTCGACCATCTCAGCAGAATCTCGCCTGGACAGGACCCACTTCTTCATTCACTGCCGCAAATCTGATTGCTTAAATAAATCCATTCGAAGGCGAGAACAAGGACACGCATTTGTCAGCAGACATGGCGGTGAAAGTGCTCGATGAGAGCGTCGGGAAAGTCGTTCTCATCAAGCTGAAGGGAGGGAAGGTAATCAGAGGCTCTCTACAGGGCTTCGACCAGCACATGAACCTCTCTCTCGAGAGGGCCGAAGAAGTCGCAGAGGATGGTGCGTCGAACTCCTTGGGGACGCTGATCGTCAGGGGGGACAACATCATAATGATCTCCCCACCGCCCAGCTGAGAGCCTCCAACATTCCTTCTCCAGTAGTCAGGAAGGTCAGTCCACTCTCAGACTCTTCCGCGCCCGCTCGAGCATCTGCGCGCGGCGGGAATCAGAGTCGAGGGGACGGACAAGTGGAGGACGTTCATTCAGAACGCTTCCAAGAAGGCCTAAATCGGAAGTTATTGGCACTCTCTATCAGGGACAATTGTCTTGTCAAAGACCAATATGAAGAATCGTAAGACTCGCCTTAAGACGTTCAGATTCACAGAATCGCTGGCGGATTCGCTTGAGAAGGAGGCCGCTGAAGAAGACACGACCGTCAACTCATTGGCCAACGCGATTCTTTACGGGGATCTTGAATGGGACAAGAAAGCGGCGGAGTTCGGGTTCATTTGGATTCACAGGTCAGAATACAGGAGGCTTGTCGATATCGCGGATGATATAGAGCTGGAACGACTGGGGCGAGAGGTCATATTCCCAACGTGGAAAGAGATGGCAGAGTTCTGGCTGCAAGACTCCACGCCCGAAGGGATACTGGAGGCCCTGAGTCTGAGGTCCAAGTTTGGCTCAGGCCCCCGAACAAGAATAACGCGAGAAAATGATGAGGTCACGATTGTCATCCGCCACGAATTTGGTCCCAAGCGCAGCATCATCTTGAAAAGCGCACTGCAAGAGCTTGCGAAGGCGTTTCACGCCATGCCGCGACTCAACGTTGGGGAGTCGGTCATTACGGCTCGGTTCAAAGTCAAAGGCGGGGATGCCACCAACCGAGTTTAGACAGGCCGAAGGACTACCCTAACCAACCGTCTAACGGACAGAACCGTCGGAATCTACTTTTAATACCGAAGCACGTGCAGGACGGACAAGGAATCGTCTCCATGGTCGACTTGATCACTGCCGTGGTCGCCGGCGCAGTGGGGCTCGGCCTCGGTGCCGTGGTCACGTACTTCGTCTTCTACTCGCGACCGAAGCCGGAGAAGGTGGTCGCGGTTTCCCGGGACGCGAGCGGCGGGATGACGACTTCGACGGTTTCATCCTCTGACCTCGACCGCTCTAGGAGAGAGATGAGGACAACCATGGTAGAGAGAGATCTCCTTTCGTCAGCCCTGATGAAACTCTACGAAGCAGAAAACGAGGGCAGAATCACGAAGGAAGAGAGAGAGATGATTTCGAAGCGGTACAGCGAGCAGATCAAGGACCTCCAAGCGAAGCTGAAAGATGTCGAGCTGGTAGTCGAGGTCGGAGAGCTGGAGAGCCTGAGGAACGAGCTGGTCACACTTTTCGAACAGAAGATCCAGAACATCGAGGGAAGGCTCGACATCGCGAAGCAAAGGCTAGGGGTCGTCGCGCCCGAGATCATCAAGAAAGAAGTCGCTCCAAAGGTGGACCGCGGCACGGACCTGGAGAGGGCAGTCGAGAAGAGAGCCAGGCCCGAGATGTCCGAGTCCGAAAAGAGGGTCAAGGAGATCAGGGACGAAGTGATGGAGGCCCTGACGCGGCTAGAGCAGATCGACATCGAGAAGAAGCAGCAGGAAGACTGATGGACAAACTCAGACAGGCTCTGGAAGGCGTAGCCCAGGACCTCTCAAAGAAGATCGGGGCGGGGACGACTCTCGGCCTAGGAAGCGGCTCGACTGTCGCTGCTCTAATAGAGGAATTGTCGCCTCTGGTCATGATGAAGGCGAAGCGCATCAACGGGGTCCCCACGTCCGCTCAGATCGAGATGGTCGCCTCAAGGAACGGCATCAGTCTAGTGCCTTTCACGGGATCAGTGGACCTCGTAGTCGATGGAGCAGACCAAGTCGACCTGGGCCTGAACCTCGTTAAGGGGGGCGGCGGGGCCCTCCTCAGGGAAAAAATCATCATGAGCTGTGCGAAGGAAGTCGCAATAGTCGCGTCGGAGGAGAAGTTCTCAAGGCATCTCTGTGAGAAGGGAGTCAGAGTGCCGGTCGAGGTGGTACCCATGGCCAGAGAGAGTGCAAAGATGAAGCTCTCGATGCTCGGGGGCGTCCCTGAAGAGAGGCTCCTACCGAAGGGGTATCCGTACTTCACCGAGAACGGGAACCTGATTCTCGACACGATGTTCGAGCCGATCAAGGAGCCAAAGGCCATGGAGGTCAGGCTGAAGGCAGTCCCTGGCATCGTTGAAGTGGGCATCTTCACCTTCAAGCCGATAACAGTCTACAAGTTGAAGAGCGACGGAAAATTCGAAGTTCTCGAACAGCGCGAGTAGACTTATAATCCCCTCTCAGAAACGCCTTCTGTCAAAATGACGAGAGATCCAGGTTACAAATCAGCTCCGATAGACCCGAACTTTCTTTCGAAGCCCGACCAGTTCCCGATTACCGGAGAGCATAACGGGCACAAGGTTCGGGCCGCAGGCATCTCGAGGATGGATGGCGAGGGCAAGCCGCTTCCGACCAAGCATGGGATACACGGGACTGCGGTCGCGGTTGACTGGGAATCGTGCGTGGCCGACGGCGTCTGCATGGACGTCTGCCCGGTCTTCGTCTTCGAGTGGATCCTGAATCCCGGCCAGGCGGGAACGGGGAAGGACAAGGTGCTCGAGAAGGGGACACCGGAATGGAACGAGTACAGAACGGATAAGTGCGAACCGATCAGGGAAACGGACTGCATCTTCTGTATGGCTTGCGAGACGTCCTGCCCGACTCAATCGATCAAGATTACCCAGCCATAGGCCAACCGTCTAGGCTGAATTCGGGCAAAGTGTAACCATCGAAGATCGGCATTTTCCCATCGTCCTCCGCCTTCCTTAAGGCGTGAGTCCCTCGGGGGACCCCGATTGGTCAACCTCAGGGGCTACACCCAGATCGTCGTCCTGAGCGTCATCTGGGGCATGGCCTTCGTCGCAATCAAGAGGGCGGATGTCGAGTTGAGTTCGAACAATCTTACGTTGCTCAGGTGGGTCATAGTCGCTGCGGCGTTCCTGGTTCTCTATCCTATGCTGGCCAGGCCCAAGGCCAAGTTCGATATGAAGGACTTCCCGAGGCTACTCGTCGTCGCGCTCACCAGCGTTGACATATACCACCTTTCGCTCAACGCAGCCGAGAAGACTGTGAACGCGTCCCTCGCCGGATTGTTGATATCATTATCTCCGCTGACTACGGTTCTCCTTTCCGGGATAGTCCTTCACGAGAAGATACACAGGAGGCTCGGTCTGGCCCTTGTCCTGGCGATTGCGGGAGCAGTGTTGATCTCCAGTCAGGATTTCTCATTGACTACAGGCCCTGGTCCTCTGCTCGTCGTCGTGGCTGCGCTCGCCAGCGGGACCTACACAGTCGCTTCGAAGCCACTGGTCGGTAAGTACGGCCCCTTCCCCGTCGCTGCCTGGGCAGCCTTCCTCGGGACCGCAATCCTTCTCCCCTTGATCTCCCGGAGCCTGATTGAACAGGCCCAGAGCATCTCCGAGGTCGGATGGGCATCGGTCATCTACCTTGCAATCTTGAGCACGGTCGTGGCGAACCTGATCTTCTTTACCCTGGTCGACCGGCAGGCCGTTTCGAAGTTGGGCGTGCAGCTCTACCTCGTGCCCGTGGTCAGCGCCGCCGGGGGAGTCCTGGTGCTGGGAGAAAGCCTCGGGCTGGCAACCTTGGCGGGAGGGGCACTCCTCCTCACCGCCGTCGCGCTTGGGATGCCGCGACATCACTGAGCAATCGTTTTATGTGCGCCGGCTTCGGTCGAAGCGAAGACATTGGAAGATGACGCGGAAATCAAACTGCTCGAGCAGAGGAAACTTGAGGCGCTTAGGAGGCGCCTAAAGGCCACCGTCGCTCCTGTGAAAAAGGACAAGACTGAAAGGGAACTGGTCGAGGAGATGCTATACGACAGGGGAGAGGAAGTTCTCGAGGCTGCGTATGGGTTCTACCCGAAGCAAACCGAGGCGATGGTGAAGGAACTGGCCGGCATGATACGGGAAGGCCGCCTGGCGGAGCGTGTCTCGGGGGGCGAACTCTACTCGATCTTCAGACAGCTCGGGCTGCGTTTCAGACTCAAGACATCAATTAAGGTCCAGGACAGAGGGAAGCTCGTGGATCTCAGCGAGAAACTGAGCAGGAAGGAGGGGGAGTAGTGGCACGCAGGACTGAGAGGAAGGAAGAGATCAGGGAGAAGGTCATTCGCGCGCCGAAGGCGACCAACCCAGTCCTAGTCTGTGGACTCCCTGGGAGCGGGTACGTCGGGAAGTTGGCCGCCGACCATCTGGTGAGCGCTTTCAAGTTGAAGAGGGTCGCCGAGTACAAGAGTGAAAGCTTCCCTCCCCAAGTCAACGTAAGGGCCGACGGCACTGTCGAGGAGACGAAAGGGGAGCTCTATTTCGGCCAAGCGGCGAAGGGCAAGGACCTCTTTGTGTTCACGGCCGACGCCCAGCCTGCAACTTCGGACGGGGAGTACGAGCTCTCCGATGCGGTGGTAAAGAGGGCCAAGAGATGGGGGGTAAAGAAGGTCTACGCCCTCGCGGCCTACATCACTGGTTCCTTCTCCGCGTCCCCGAAGGTCTACGGCGCGGCCACGTCCAGGACGATGTCAGATTCAATCTCCCAGATGGGGGTGAATCTGATGAAGGACGGCGGGATCAGCGGCATGAATGGCCTGCTGATTGGGATGGCGGCTCTCCGCGGGCTTGGGTGCGTGCCTCCTGGGTGAGACCTCGGGGTTCGTCGTCGACGCCGGAGCCTCGAAGTCTGTTCTTGAGGTCCTGTCCACAGCAGTAGGATTCCCGATAGACACTTCGAAGTTGAAGGAGAAGGCGGAGGACACTCAGAAGGTAATAAGTCAGCTCCAGGCGATGTCGGAGCAGTCACAGGAAACGACGGTCCAACCCAGGCGCGAGGCTAGGCCCGGTTACATAGGTTAGCCTAGCCTTTGATAGTCCGTTGAGGTCACGTCACCTTCAACGGTCATATCGACACTAGGTTCAGTCCGCTACTTTAAGATAATCCGTTAGGGTGCTGTTGAATCTTCGGGGCATGGCTCAGGGTTTTGGCCCCGTTAAGCCTCGGGACACTCAGGCTGACACCCTTAAAACAGCCAAATGGACACCCTCAGATATGAATTGTGCAAAATGCGGCAAAGAGATTCCTGCAGGCCAAGAAGTGAAGAAGGGCTTCTTGATGAAAAAGAGCTATCACAAGGAATGTGCTGGCTGAAGAACCCCACCTAACCTTCGCCTTTCTCTTCGAGAATCTTAGCTAAGGATTCTGCTGCGTCATTTTTGATAGTCAGCAGCACGGTTATCTGAGACTCCTTGCGCGACTTCGCAGTACGCAATGATTGAAATCGATTGTTCCGAACTAACCCAGGAAGAACTGCTGGCTTTGGCGGCGTCGATTTCTGACGAGTTGCAGGGTAAGAGCCTCGCCCTGGTGAAAGGCAACAGCATTGTCATCGACCGGATATCGGGACAGAAACTGGGCGTCGCACAGCTGGTGCATCTCGTGGAGAAGTTCGTTTCTAAGAGGAAGGACGCCAAATACTATGGTGTTGAGAGACAGGAAGACAGGATCGTAGTCCACTCGCCCGACCCAATAGCGGCCAACAGGACTCGGACCCACTATCGCGTGCCTCCCGGCGCCTACCAGTGCCCCGCTTGCGGCCTAATCCTCCCTGACGAGGGAAGGTACCAATCTCACCTGAGGACCCACGACCTGATCCGTGGGTTATGATAGCAGGGCCACACACAGTCTGGCCAGACGCTCTTTGGGCGCACGCGCCACGTGAGGAAGGCTCGAACTGCATTCTGGGCTGCGTGCGCTGATTCCTTGGAGAGGTAACCGTCGTTCCTTCTTAGGCTAGCGACATTGGCGAAATAGAGTTGGATGGCCTTGTCTTGGCTCACTAGAATGTTGAGATGGAGAGTCCCAGAAGTCTTTGACCTTCGTTGTCTGAAGGTTCTGTACAGGTCGGGATGTTTCAGCTGTAGTCTTCTACGGTCACGCGCTTCACGGTTACGGATTATCCTTTGATGTTGCCGACGGGCCTCAGGGCCACTACCTTCTTAGAGATTCCAGCCCGATCCATTGTCTCCACCACCTCTGAGATGTCCTTGTAGGCCATACCCGCCTCTTCTGCGAGACCGTCCATCGTGGCCGATTTCACGTAGATCCCCCTTTCGAGCATCTTCCTCTGAAGCTCAGCCCCCCTCACCTCGCGTCTGGCAGCAGTTCTCGACATCGTCCGTCCCGAGCCGTGGGCCGTAGAGCCGAAGGTATCTTCCATCGCCTTCGACGTGCCGACGAGCAGATAGGAACCTGTCTCCATCGACCCCCCTATGATGACCGGCTGTCCAACCGCCCTGTAGGGAGCAGGTATGTCTTGGTGACCAGGCCCGAAGCTCCGGGTGGCCCCCTTCCTGTGGACGAGGAAGTCAGCGCTGACCCTGTCGTAAGAATGTCTTTCGACCTTGGCTACGTTGTGGCAAACGTCGTATATCAGATGCATGTCGAGGGCCTCAGCATCCCTGTGGAAGACCTGGGAGAAGGCCTCCCTGACCTTCTGAACGATCACCTGCCTGTTGGTGAAGGCCATGTTAGCTGCGCAGACCATCGCGCCATAGTAGTCCTTCCCTTCCTTGGACGAGAAGGGGGCGCAGGCGAGCTCCCTATCCCGAACCGAGATGCCGTATCTCCTCATCGCGCCGTCGAAGACTCTGAGATAGTCACTCCCCACCTGGTGGCCGAACCCCCTGCTCCCGCAGTGGACCATGACAACCACCTGGTCCTCCTCGACGATGCCAAAGTGCTTCGCGAGAACGCGGTCGAAGAACCGAGCCGGATCGACGACCTGAATCTCGAGGTAGTGGTTTCCCGAGCCGAGGGTCCCGAGTTGCTCAATTCCCCTGCTCCGCGCTTGGCGGCTCACCTTCGATGGGTCAGCGCCCTTGATGAAGCCTCCCTCCTCCACGTGGGACGGATCGTCCTCCCAGGCCAAACCGTTCTCGGCGCACCATTTGACCCCGTATTTCATAACCTCGTCGAATTGCGATTCTGATATTCTCAAAGTCCCCTTAACGCCAACCCCGGCGGGAACCAGTCTGAACATGAGGTCCACCAACTCCTTCACCTTGGATTTGACCTCTGGATAGCACAAGTTGGTTCTAATTAGTCGCATTCCGCAATTGATGTCAAAGCCAACCCCTCCTGGCGAGATGACACCCGATTCGGTGTCGAATGCCGCCACGCCACCTATGGGGAACCCGTAACCCCAGTGTGCGTCCGCCATCGCATATGCGCTCCTGACGATCCCCGGCAGACACGCGAGGTTGGTGACCTGTTCGAAGACCCCTGCGTCCATCCCATCCAACAGCTTCTTGGTGGCATAGATTCTTGCCGGAACGAGCATCCCGGATTTGTAAGATGTTGGGATCTCCCAGACGACATCTGAGATCTGTTTGATCGAATCGATTTGTGGCATGCCGAATGTTGTACCTAATCCGAGTCGGCGACCCTCGTTGCTTCTTTAAGCGTTTGCGCGCGAATGCGGATTGCGGCTAGATGTCCAAGACGACCGTCGCCTTCCAGAGATTGACTTCGCGCCTGACCCCAAACATGTGCATCGTCACCGCCTTGACGTCGTTCCTGAGCAGGTGCCTGTCCCTGTCAATCGGTTCTCCTTTCATCGTCGCCTCGAGCGACTTCTGGTCGGCGGCGACCTCAACTTTGATTTCGCGGAAGAGTAGGGAGTCCACGTCCTTGACTATTATAATCTCGGTGAGGAAGTCGTAGAGGAGTCTATCGAGATCCTCGGAAGAAATCCTGACCTTCTTGGTCGTTTCAGACCGCAGGGTCTCGAGGTCGACCATGATGTCGGAGACCGCAAGGGCCGATGATTCGAAGAGCCCGTTGACCGAGTCGGACTCAGCCTCGAAGGCGATGTCGGCAATCGCGATGTCAGGAAGGAACCTGAATGGCATTCTGAACCTCGCATAGGTGTCCGATTCAAAGCTCTTAATCTATGCGCCGTGCCGTTGAGACCGTTGGTCGGAAGACTCCTCGAAGTGACGCTCGGCGATCCTTTCTCCAACCTGGCTCTCGAAGAGGTTCTCTTCATGGAGCTCCGGGTCCCAATCCTCAGAGTTTGGAACAACCAGAAATCCGTGATCATTGGTAGGGCCCAGCTTGCTACCTCTGAGACCGACGTCGAGTACTGCCGCGGGAAGTCCATCCCGATTGTGCGAAGGTTCACCGCCGGAGGGGCAGTCTACAACGGGCCGGGGAACCTGAACTGGTCGTTCTTCATCCCGAGGGGGGCAGATGGGACGGGAGCGGGGCTGGGCGATGCAAACCGGGTCTTCGTATCGTTTGCATCGCAGATCATCAGAGCGCTCCGAGCCTGCCACGTGGATTGTGAATTCGAGCCCCCGAACGGCATATTCGACAGGCACGGAAAGATCAGTGGCATGGCGGCATATATTTCGAAAAGGGGCGTCCTTTGCCACGGCACCCTCCTCATCGACGCAGACTTGGAGGAGGTCGAGGCGCTAACGAGGCCGGGCGCAGAAGAGCTGATGCGCCGGTATCCGAGGAGCAGGTTCGCCCCCGTGTCGAACTGCAGAGTCGAGACCCGCGATTTCGTTTCCAAGCTGGTGGAGGGCTCTGGATACGCGCTCGAGGAAGACCGGCTCACGAGGACAGAATCGGAGTCTACCCTCGACCTGACCACTTCGAAGTACAAGGACGACGGATGGAACCTAGGAGACCCTTTCTCTCTAGATGATTTCTAGTTCCCTGCCGGCCTTCTCGAACGCGTTGACTGCGAAGTCTATGTCCTCGTTCGTCAGAGCCGCGTTCATGATGGTCCTTATTCTGGCCTTTCCCTGTGCGACCATAGGATAGACGATTGGGAGCGCAAAGACGCCGAGCTCAAAGAGGCGCGAACTGAGTCTCTTGGCCTTCCCACTCTCGCCCACCATCACCGGAGTGATGGGCGTCTCGCTTCTTCCGATGTCGAACCCGAGGTCCTTCATCACCTTCTTGAAGCGGTGTGTGTTGTCCCAGAGCCTCTTCACGTGCTGTGGTTCGTGCTCGAGCACGTCCACCGCAGCGATGCAGGCAGCTGCGACCGCTGGCGGGTGAGACCCGCTGAGAAGCCAGGTCCTAGACTTGTTGTATGCGAAGTTGACCAAGTCCCTTGACCCCGAAATGTGTCCCCCGACCACGCCGAAGGCCTTTGAGAAGGTACCCATCTCGACCTGAACCTTGTCCCTGGGGAGCTTGAAGTGCGAAACGATGCCCCTGCCGCCTTCTCCCAGGACGCCCTCACCATGAGCGTCATCGACGTATACCATTGCTCCGTGCTCAGCAGCCATCTTTGCGACCTTGTCCAGGGGAGCGATGTCTCCGTCCATTGAGAAGACGCCGTCGGTGATTATGAGAATCCGCCTGGGTGCGGGAGAAGCCTTCTCGGCCCCGTCAAGAACTCGGTCGAGGTCGTCGGCGTCGACATGCTTGTAGACCCCCCTCTCGGCGTGCGAGAGCCGCACGCCGTCAATGATGCTGCCATGATTCAACTCGTCGCTGATGATCAGATCTCCCTTTCCGACCAGCTGCGGAATCAGGCCCGCGTTGGCTGCGAACCCGGTCTGGTAGACGAGTGAGGCCTCAGCATCCTTGAACCGTGCGAGGCGCCTTTCGAGCTCCACGTGGACTTCCATGGTCCCTGCGATTGGCCTGACTGACCCTGACCCCGCCCCGTACGTCTTCACAGCGGCGATGGCGGCTTCCTTCAGCTTCGGGTGATTGCTCAGCCCCAAGTAGTTGTTCGAACAGAACATCAGAACCTTCTTCCCGTCAACCAAGCACCAAGGAGTGCTCGGTCCGCTGAGGATCCTGAGCCTCCAGTCTATCTCCTGCCTCACGAGGTCGTTGTATTCCTGTTTCAGAAACGAAGCGGGATTGCGCATGTATCTCGATTTGTGGGTCCGGCGGAGGGGCTAAACGTCTTTCTGTTCGGATGTCAGCCTCGGGCCCAGCTTGGATAGCATGTCCGAGGTCATCATTGCTAGGTCGTACTTGTGCGACCAGCCCCAGTCACGGCGGGCTTCTTTATCGGATATCGACGTGGGCCAGGAATCCGCAATCATCTGGCGCTGGTCGGGGGAGTAGGCAACCCTGAAGCCAGGAATGTGCTTTCGGATTTCGGAGGCGAGCTCGCCCGCGGAGGAACTGATGGCTGCCAGGTTGTAGCCAAGGTGTCGGGGGACGTTCTTCCTGTCGGCTTGCATGAGGTCGACCGTCGCGCGCAGGGCGTCGGGCATGTACATCATTGGAAGAACCGTGTCCTCCCTGAGGAAGCATGAGTAGCTCCCCTTGGTCAGGGCAGAGTAGAAGATCTCAACGGCGTAGTCGGTCGTCCCACCGCCTGGGGGCGCCTTGCTACTTATCAGCCCCGGGTATCTGAGGGAGCGCACGTCGAGACCGTACTTCAGAAAGTAATAGTTGCAGAGAAGCTCTCCAGCGACCTTGGTGATTCCGTACATGGTCGTCGGGTTCAACGGCGTGTTCTGGGGCGCGTTGATTCTCGGAGCGTCAGGCCCGAAGACGGCTATGGAACTCGGCCAGAAGACCTTGGAGAGGCCGTTGGTCCTCGCGACTTCGAGCACGTTCCTGAGCCCGTCCATGTTGACCTGCCACGCGAGTTGCGGGTTGTTCTCTCCGGTCGCAGATAGCAGTGCGGCCAGGTGGTAGACAATATCGATATTGTGCTCCTTGACCACCCTGGTCAGAGCGGGGGCGTCGGAGACGTCGAGAACCTCGACGGGCCCGGCCTTCAACAGGGGATCTCTGGTGGCCCGGAGGTCCCCCCCGACTACGTTGTCGTTCCCGTAGAGCGACCTAAGGTACGGCACCAGCTCGGAGCCTATCTGACCGGCATAGCCCGTTACGAGTACTCTAGGTGCCAACTGAAGCCCGCCCGGTTCCTAACCCGTTTAAGCGTTGAGCGCGTCTCACGAAATAATCTTCATCGTAATCGTTGAGACCACGCCTGCCTTCGACCTCAGGTTGTCAGCGATGATTGATTTCACTGCCTGGTCGTCGACTCCCTCGATTATCACCAGGAGGTCGTATAGACCGTAGAGTTGGTAGACTGAGACAATCCCCGGCATCTCCTTGAGAGCGGTGACGCTCTCCTCCTCTGCCCCCGGACTCAGGTTGACCAACACTATCGCTCTTTCCATGCCGACCTGCAACTATGCGGAGACTCAGATTAAAGACTATCCCGAAGAGCTGAATCAGTCGGATTCAGGCACGCTTAAGGCGGTCGAGGGCTGTGGCAAAGGAGACTAGCTCCTCGGTCCTGCTCGTCATGTTCCGGAGTGTCACCTTCCCCACCTGGACCTCCCTTTCGCCCAAGATGATGACCCAGGAAGCCCCCCGTCGACTGGCATCTTCCAGTTGCTTGGCGAGAGCCCTCTCCTGCAGGGCAGATTCTGCTGGCACCCCGTTGGCCCGTAGCTCCCGAAGGACCCTATACGATTCGTCCTGGGCCTTCTTGCCGGCCACGGCGACGTAAACCAGCGGGGAGGGACGCACGGCGTCCCGCGAAAGCGAGAGGGCAATCCTTTCCATCCCTCCTGCCGCCCCAGTCGCAGAGAGGTCGGGGCGCTCGAAGGCTCCCGGAAGGAGGTCGTACCTTCCGCCCCCGGCCAGGGAACCCAAGTCGGAGTGGGTATTGTCGACGACCTCGAAGACTACTCCTGTGTAGTAGTCGATGCCCCTGACCACGCCGAGGTTGAACTCGACCTCTACGCCCCTGCCCTTCATCATGTCGGCGATTGCTTCGAGGGTCGGAGATTCAATCCTGCTCTCGTCCAGCTTGGACAGCACCTTCCCCGGAGGACCCCTGATGCTGCCGAATTCGAAAAGCCTGTCTATGTCCTCAGACCTGAACCCTTTCTCAGCGTACTCGTTTCTGAGGTCGGATAATGTTCTCTTCTGGACCTTGTCCAAGGCGCGCATCATCTCGATCGCCCTCTTGTTCTCCTTGATGCCAAGGACTTTGTTGACGAAGTGCTGGACTGTGCCTCTGTCTCCAATCTGCACGCTGAAGCTCCTCAGGCCTAGCCTCTCAAAGAGACGGTAGCTCGCTTCCACCACTTCCGCATCCGCCTCGAGGGAAGGAGAGCCGAAGATCTCGAGGTCCCACTGCCTGAACCACCGGTACCGGGCGTGCTGGGGTTCGTCGTACCTCCACGCGCCAGCAAGGGAGGCGAGCTTGACTGGAAGCTTGAGGTCGCGTCTTGCGCAAACGTAGCGGGTCATGCCGACTGTAAGGTCGAACCTCAAACCCACGTCGCGCCCTCCCTTGTCCTTGAAGGCGTAGATCTCCTGGTCGACCTCGGTGCCGCTCTTGGCCCTTAGAATTGACAGGCGTTCCAGCGGGGCGGGCTCCATCATTCTGAAGTTGAAGAGATCTGCCACCTCCTCGAACGCCCGCTGCACACGGGCCTGCAGTGCGTACTCCTCGGGCTCGATGTCCTTTATGCCGCGTGGTAGAGAGAGGTCCGAGCTACTCAGCCTTCCTCTTCAGAGACGAGAGCTGGGCGAGCATCGCGGTGAGCTGCAGCTCCGGTTGGGACCCCTGGACTAGACGGAAGTCGTATTCGGCAAGTATCGAGACTGCGCCCGCCGGGTCGTCGACCTTCATCGAATTCAGGGATTCGTTGGCGAAGCGCAAGAAGTCCCTCTCTGGGATGCCGTACACCTTTGTCAGCTCGACCATCTTTGTCCTCGCGGCCTCGAAGTTCCCTTCCAGGGCCAGTTTCATCACTTCGCTCACGCGGGCCTTGACGGTCGCCCCAGAGACCGACTTCACGGCATCGAGGGTCAGCTCGGAGGAGGCCGACGCAGCCTGCATCATGTGGATCGCCTGCCGGAGGTCTCCTTGGGTCGCCTCATAGATCGCGCCGTAGACGGTTTCGGAGGCCACCTTCAGTTTCTCTCCCTTCGCCACCACCTTCAGATACCCCGTGACTGCGGACTCGTCAAGCCGGTGGAACCTAAAGATGGCGCACCTGCTCTGTAACGGTTCGATGATGCCTGAAGAGTAATTGCAGATTAGAATGAAGCGCGTGTAGGCCGAGGCCTCTTCCATTATCCTCCTCAGTGCGGTCTGCCCGTCGTGTGTCATCTCGTCCGCTTCGTCAAGTATCACCAGACGGTACGGGACGCCCACCCTCCTGTCCGCGAAGCGCGCGAATGTCTTTACTCTCTCTCGGACCACGTCTATCCCCCTCTCGTCGCTCGCATTCAGAGAGAGCAAGTACTCGCTCTTATTCTCGCCGAGGATCTGCTGAGCGATGATCAGCGCGGTGGTGGTCTTGCCCGAACCGGGCGGACCCGCGAAGAGCAGGTGCGGAAGTTCCTCCTTCTTCTCGAGGAGCTGCTTGAGGCGGTGCCTGACAGCCTCCTGGTCGACGAGGTCGTCGAGCTTCGAAGGCCTATACTTCTCGACCCACATCAACTGTTCTATTGGCAAGTCAGGGCAACACCATGATTGGTAGCGCGGGGTTCAGTTGACCCGATTTGAGTTGCCTCTCCTGCGTATATATCCGTTCCAAGGTCAGAAGTGGTTCTGTTGACTTCTCTGCTTATCGAGGTCATTCCGACTCCTCCCTGTCAATTGATTGGAGATGCTTCGCATTCTGAATGATCGCTAGCCACCTGTCGTCGCCATCAATCTTGATTCCTTCCCTGTATGCTGGCGTGTCGCCTTGGCAGATCTTCTTTCAGACCCAGATGGGCCCGCGAAATTCTCGCCCAAGGTTTAATTATCCAACTCGAAATCTGCGCAAGGCACCTTGGAAGCAGGAAGGCAGGGCCTTCTGAAGATGATAGAGGAACGAGAAAGAGGGTTCCTGCTCGAGAATAGCAGAGTCATCATGAAGTCATCGGTGGAGAACATCGAAGTGGGAGACTATAGGATAGAGAAACTGGCGGAGGGGCAGTCGGTGGAGCTGCCCAGGTGGGTTGGAGAGGAGCTCGTGAGCCTCAATCTCGCCGTGTTGAACGAGGAGCCCTTCGAAGCGGAGCTCTTCAGAGCCCTGAGCAAGGAGAAGATGATGGGAATGCTCCAGCTTTCGGGACTCCCCCAAGACTTCTACTTCAGGATGAGGAGAAGGCTCAGCTTCCTCACGCAAGCCCTTTCAGAGGGAAAGGCCAAGCGGGAAGAGGTCGACAGGCTCAGGGCCGGGAGCTATGACCTGATCGGAATGAGGCTGAGCAAGCTGCTTTCGCTATCGAGCTCGTCGAGTCAGGGCTCCTCCCTGGCCGACCGGCTCACGCCCGAAGAGGACGCCTTCTTCTCGGTTTCGCAGTCTCTCTCAAAGGAGTGGCGGGCGGCACTGCTCGGGAGCGCGACGTAGCGAGCCATGTTAGCCAGCGGCCGGCTCTCGGAGATGTTCGAGGACTTCCTGAAGACCGTCACCGACAGGTCCGGGAACCCAATCTACAGGGCCAAGATATCCGAGCTGATCTCGAACGAGGGCAAGTCCTTGACAGTCGATTTTGGTGACCTCCTGAAGTATGACGATGACCTCGCGAACGCACTTCTGCTGAGGCCCGATTCAGCGCTGGCCTCCTTCAAGACGGCGGCGTTTGAAACGATGAGGAGCGAGAACGCGCTCTACGCTGACAGGGTAAAGAAGGCTCTCATGGTCAGAATCCGCGGGATACCCGACCAAGTCCCCCTTCGGAAGGTCGACACATCCTACCTAGACAAGATGCTGGCTGTCGCCGGGATGGTAGTCAGGAGCTCTGAGCTGAGACCGCTGATGACCTCGGCGGCTTGGATCTGCCCGAGCGGGCATCTTACCTATCAGGACCAAGATGACCTCCCGCTCAAGCGGCCCCCGAAATGCGAATTGTGCGACGAAGCAAGAAATTTCGAGCTCGACAGGAAGCAGAGCAGGTTCATCGATTTCCAGATTCTCCGAGTGCAGGAGCTGCCGGAGGAGCTTCCGCCGGGCCAGCTTCCGCAGTTCTTCGACGTCAACTTGGAGGGAGACATAGTCAACACGGCCAGGCCGGGGGACAGGGTCGTGCTTACTGGCATAGTGAGAGCCGTCCCGGACTACACCTTGGGACAGGTCAGGACCAGACTCTTCACGTCTCAGATCGACTGCAACCTAGTCGAGGTCAAGGGGAAGGGGCCGGAACAGGTCAAGCTTACGAAAGAGGACGAAGCGTTGATCAGGAGCATCGCTGCATCGCCCGACGCGTACGACAAGCTGATTGCTTCGATCGCCCCGGCGATATTGGGGCACCTTCCCGAGAAGGAGGCGATATTGCTTCTGCTAGGAGGCAGCAGCTCGACCACGCTCCCGGACGGGACCAAGCTCAGGGGAGACATCAACGTCCTTTTCGTCGGTGACCCGGGAATGGCGAAGTCTGAAATGCTAAAGTTCGCTGCACAGGTCTCCCCCAGGGGGATCTTCGCATCCGGCAGAGGGACTACCGCCGCGGGGCTCTCCGCGGCCGTCATCAGGGAGAAGAACGTCCTGATGTTGGAGGCCGGAGTCACGGTCCTCGCGGACCAGGGCATAGCGGCCATCGACGAGTTCGACAAGATGAAGCCCGAGGACAGGACCGCGCTGCACGAGCAGATGGAACAGAACACGGTAACAATAGCGAAGGGAGGAATCTACGCGACGCTCAACGCGAGGACCGCGATCCTCGCGGCGTGCAACCCAGTCCTGGGGAGGTACAACCCGTACCAGAACCTGACGGAGAACATCAGCACCCTCCCGATACCGCTGCTGACCAGGTTTGACTTGATCTTTGTGATAAGAGACCAGCCCTCGCCGGCCGAGGACGAAAAGCTGGCGGCTCACATCCTTTCAGTCCACACACGGAAGTCGTACGCCACCCCGCCCCCGGTCGAGTTCAGTCTTCTGAAGAAGTACATCGCATATGCCAAGAAGGTCACACCCACTCTAACGAAGGAGGCGATAGCCAGGCTGAAGGACTACTACCTCGAGCTGAGGAAGAGCGGAGGGGGCGAAGAGGAGGGAGAACAGATACCCGCGACGCCGAGGACCCTGGAATCGCTGATCCGGGTCGCCTCAGCGAGGGCCAGGATGCTCCTGCGGGAAGATGTCACAGAAGAGGACGCCATGGCCGCGACCGCCCTGATGAACAGGATGGTGACGGATGTACTGACGGACGCGAAGACCAAGAAGACCGATTTCGGCATCCAGCTGGGCAAGCCCGCGGGGGAGACGAGGAACTTGAGGGCCGCCATGGAGATCCTGAAGTCGCTGGAGGGAACCGAGAAGAGAGCAGTGGAGAGGAGGGTCTTCAAGGAAGAGCTGCTCAAGGCGAAGTTCGCGGACGAGGACGCCGAGAGGATAATCAGGACCATGATCAGGGAAGGTATGGTCTACGAGTCAAAGCCGGGCTTCCTCAGGAGACTCGGTGGCTAGCATCCGGGAGACAGCCCTTGAGGTTCGACGAGATCCAGCTTCCTCCCGAACTACTCGGCTATATCGAAGGAAAGGGCCTGACCGAGCTGTACCCGCCGCAGGAGGAGGCGATCAGGTCAGGACTCCTGGAGGGGAAGAGCCTAGTCGTCTCCAGTCCGACGGCCTGCTATGATGGAAGCACTGAGGTTCTGGCAAGACGAGGCTGGAAGCTATTCAAAGACACCACACCGAATGAAGAAGTGGTTTCCATGAACCCTAGAACCTTCGAGATAGAATACGTCAAGGCCGTCCACAGGACGGAGTATCTCTACCGTGGCATGATGGTCCGGGTCAGAGGTAAGGAGATTGACTTCAGGGTCACTGAGAACCACAATATGTTTGTTCGTAACGAGAAAAAACGTTCGAGTAGTCTTCCTGATGCGTCTCAGCAGCCAATTCGGCCGACGGATGAATACCAGTTTAGGCCAGCACGAGAAATCCGTCAGTCTTGGAAGTTCAAGACAGATGGGATCTGGAAGGGCCGTTCCAAGAAGTTCTTCGCACTTCCAAGCATGAGACTATGGGGGGGCAGGCTCCCTTCGTCAGGAAGGATTCTGTCAGCTAGAAAGATTCCAATGCGTGACTGGCTGAATTTCTTCGGTTGGTATGTTGCAGAAGGTAGTACTAGATTCGGTCATGGAGATTACGAAGTGACCTTGTGTCAGAGAAATGATCCTGCATCCGTTCAAGAGGCGATGAAAAGGCTAGGCCTAGGGAATGTGTACGTCACAGGAACAGATAGTCACAGACACTTCAGTATCAGTAGTCCGCAGCTCGCGCGATATCTCTCTAAATTTGGCAGGGCTCACGAGAAATTCGTTCCTGACTTCGTGAAGACCCTCCCCCCAGACGACATCAGTGTCTTCTTGGATTCGTATTATCGGGGGGACGGTAACATCGGTAGGGACAGGGTCAGTCGCATTTTCAACACGACCTCAAAGCGTTTGGCGGATGATTTGCAGGAATTGCTCCTCAAGGCGGGAACAAGCAGCTCGGTCAGATTCAAGGGCCTAACGCCCACTCACGCCATGCCGGATGGGCACCGAATTATCTCTAGGCACCCATGTTACACCGTGGCGTGCAGGCAGAGCTCGGAGCATGGTATCGATTACAGGAAGCCCAGCAGGCCTGCGTTCGAAAGTGCCGATGGGGAGATGGTCTACTGCCTGACCCTGCCCAGATACCATCTGTTGTACGTAAGGCGGAATGGAAAGGCGTTCTGGTGCGGCAACTCTGGGAAGACGCTGATTGCGATCATGGCCGCGTTTGTAAAGACCAAGCTCCAGGGAAGGAAGGTCGTCTACCTCGCCCCGCTCCGGGCTCTCGCCTCTGAGAAGTACGCCGAGTTCTCCGAGCTTGCGCGGTTCGGCATTCGGACCGTGATCTCGACCGGCGACTACGACTCGAGCGGGGAATCCCTAGGCAGAGGAGACATAATCGTGCTCACCAACGAACGCTTCGACTCCGTGATGCGCCACAGGGTGAGCTGGCTCGGCTCGGTCGGTCTGTTCATAGCAGACGAGGTCCACCTGGCCGGGAACGACTCGAGGGGCCCGACCCTGGAGATGATCCTGACCACGATCATGCACCTGGGGCTGGACGTACAGATGCTCTCGCTTTCGGCCACGATCAGCAACTCGAGCACGATCGGGGATTGGCTACGCTCGAAGGTGGTGAAGCTCGACTGGAGGCCCGTCCCCCTGAGGGAAGCGGTCTACGATTACGGTAGGATCGTGTTCACTGACGGCGAGGCGAGGCCGATCCCAAGGTCTACCTACGGAGCCCCCATCGACGTCGCAGTGGACGTCCTGAAGGCCGGCGGGCAGGCGCTGATCTTCGCGAACACGCGGAGGAGGGCCGTCAGTCTGGCGACCAAGGCGGCCGAGCTGACGCAGAGGTATCTGAGCGAGCAGGAGAAGAAGGCAGTCTCCGAGGCGGCAAGGAGGATTCTTACGTCCGGGGAGGAGACGAGCTTGAGCAGCCTCCTCGCCGAGACAGTGGCGAAGGGTTCGGCCTTCCACCATGCCGGGCTCGACGCGGAGCACAGGCGCATCGTCGAGGAGTACTACAGGGCGAGGGCGATCAAAATCCTCGCGGCGACTCCGACGCTTGCCGCCGGCGTGAACATCCCGGCGAGGAGGGTGGTGGTCGCAGACATGACCAGGTACGATGCGGAGCGCGGGGGAAACACCGAGATCTCGGTCCTGGAATACAGGCAGATGGCCGGGAGAGCAGGAAGGCCCCAGTACGATGATTATGGCGAGACCGTCATCATCCCCCCGCCGTCGCAGCCGTCGGCGACTGTCCTTGAGCACTATGCGAAGGACCCGCCGGAGCCCATAGAATCGATGCTCTCGGAGGAGGGGGCGATGCGCTTTCACACGCTAGCCGCGGTGGCGACAGGCACGGGTCTTTCGAGGGGGGACATCGACGGCCTCTTCGGAAGGACGCTGCTCGCGATCCAGGCAGGAACGGAGAAGGTGGGGAGGCTGACTGACGGAGCGTTGGGATACCTGCACGCCGAGAGGCTCGTGGAGACCAGAGGGAGCCTCTTCTACGCGACAGACTTCGGGAGGAGGGTATCGATGCTCTACATCGACCCAGCCACAGGGGTCCTGTTCAGGGGAGCTCTGAAAGGCGGCGAGCCCGGAAGGAGCTATACCGCGGGACTGCTTCACCTGGTTGCGCGGAGCCCTGACTTCGCTCCAAAGTTCCCGCTCCGGAGCAAAGACTACGACATGGCGAGCGCGTTCATGGAGGAGCATGGGTCCGAACTCCTGGAGCGTCCGAGCCCCCGCTCGTTCTCCGACTACGACCAGACCCTCCAGGAGATGCGGACCGTGATGGCGCTCTACGGATGGATCGACGAGTGGCGAGAGGAGCAGCTCCTCTCGAAGCTGGGGGTCGAGCCCGGAGACATGCACAGGGCGGTGGACAACGCTGAGTGGCTGCTCCATGGTCTGGAGGAGTTGGCGAAGCTCTTCAAGAGGCCCGAGATAGTGAGACAGGCCGAGTTGCTCAGGCTCAGGGTGGAGGCCGGGGTCAGCGAGGAGCTGGTCGAGCTGACGACCTTAGAGGGGGTGGGGAGGGTGAGGGCCAGAGCTCTCTACACTGCCGGATTCAGGACGCTTGAGGACATGAAGGAGGCTCCCGCCGAGAAGCTCGCTGCTGTGGACAAGGTCGGGACGACCGTCGCGAAGAGAATCAAGGAACAGGTGGCCAGGTTCTGATGGAGCGCCCAGGGACATTCGAAGATTCTGGGAGGAGGCTGGCTCGTGCGATAGATGCCTCCGTGGCAGGCATGGTCAAAGGGCGTTCCAGGGTCGCCGTCGCCTTCTCTGGAGGCCTCGACAGTTCGATAATAGCCTCGTGCGCCATGAGGCTGACGGAGGTCGTGGCCTACAGCGCCTTCGCCGAGGAGGCCCTTGACAGCCGCAGCGCAAGCCGGGGAGCCGCCATCTTGGGAGTCGAGATGGTAGCCACGAAGCTCACTCGCGAGGCAGTTACAAACGAACTGAAGGAGATGGACCTCCCCCTCCAGACTTCTCTCATGGATAGAAGCCTCTGGTGCCTGTACTCGATCGTCTCCAGGAGCGCCTCAAGAGGAGGAGCGGAGGTAATTATGCTCGGACAACTCGCCGACGAGCTCTTCGGCGGATATGCAAAGTACCAAGCCACCCTGACGGACGAGGGAGAGGAGGCGGCCGCGGCCCTCATGGACCAGGACGTGAGAGAGTACCAGACAAAGGGGATGACCAGGGATGTGAACGCTTGTTCGAAGTGGCTGGAACCTTGTTTCCCGTTCGCCGAGAAGGAGGTCGTCGGCCTAGGAAGATCAATCCCCGTTTCTTTCAAGATCAGAGGGGGCGTCCGGAAGGCTGTCCTCAGGGAGGCCGCGGTCGTCTTGGGGGTCCCCGGAGAGCTGGTGAACGCGCCCAAGAAAGCAGCCCAGTACAGTTCGGGGATTCAGAGAATCGCCAGATAGCTCACGCTTTTAACGCCCCTTCTGGAAAGGCTCTTCATGATTCCTTCACCTCAGCCCAAGGGAAAGCTAGTTGGGTTCAAGACGCTTCAGGAGAGATTCAGCTACTACGCGCTGGATGACGGGACCGTCCTGGGCGTGAAGCCGTCGGTCGTAAAGGTGTACAGGCTCCAGAATTCCGACAACAGCCTGGCATTGTCTCCGGACGGAACTCCCGCGTACTTCTACCAGACTCAGAACATCACCCAGGTGCTCAAGCCCGAGGAGTACAGATCGTTCAAGGGCGACGACATCGCCGAATGAGTAGGCCCTACCTAGCCTCCGAAGACTCTGCACTGCTCAAAGGGGTCCTGAAGACCTATTCAGGCGGAAGCGCCCTCGAAATCGGCGCGGGGAACTGTGGCAATCTAATCGTGCTTGCTCAGAGCTTCGAGACTGCGGTCGGAACAGACATAGTCATGCCTGGAATGACTGACTGGAGAGATTCGGGTGCAGACTTTCTGATGGCCGACGGGGCGTCTTGCCTTCGGTTGGGCTCCTTTGATCTGGTCACATTCAACCCTCCCTACCTCCCCGTCGAAGTCGCGGAAGACCCCTCCACCGAGGGCGGTGCCGCCTTGGAAGTGCCAATGAGGTTCCTCCGAGATGCCCTGCGGGCGGTCAAGCTGACCGGAAGAATCGTCATACTCCTAAACGACCAAGCCATCATCGGAGAGTTCGAGGCCGAATGCTCGCGCCATGGGTTCAGGCTGGCGAAGGTCGCGACGAAACACCTGTTCTTTGAGGACCTGTCAGTGTACGAAGCGTCTGCCTTGTAGCGGAGAGCAAGGCTGATGCCTCTACCCGCCTAGCAGGAGAGTCTAGGGAAGCAGTCCGCTCTCGCAGGCGAGTCGTGCCCGAAGGCCTTCGCATTCATGTTCGAGTTCACAGCCCTTGAAGCTGTGGATGACGATTAGGGGCGCCCAGGGTCAATGGAGCTCCCAAGAGATTAGGGGAGGCTGGTTCAGAAGTGCATTCTCAAGAGTGGGAATTGTATTGTCGCGTTAAATAGGGAGGTACTACCCTAACATATTCGGGAGCATGCTAAGGCAAGTCTCGTTGGAAGTCAGAGCGGAGAACGGGCTGCAAGACGCGGCAAGAGAGTTCGGAACCAAGGTCAACGTCATAGACTGTAAGCCGTTCAACAAGAAGGGGATGACCCTGCTCCTGGAAATGAAGGGTGAACCCGAAGCTGTGAGGAAGACTGTCTCAGCAATCCGAAAGCAGGAAGGAGTCAGGCAGGCCGTGGAAGGGGACGACGGTGGCGAGACGCTTCCGTTGTTGCTGGTGCTTGACAGACCCAGTATCTGCCGGGCATCGAGCGACTCTGCGATAATCTGTCTAGACTGTCCGCTCAACGCTGAGGACCAGCCCGCATCGTGGCGGTTCATCGTGAGGAGAACCAACGACCTGAGACAGATTCTGTCCAAACTGAGTCATGACGGCGTCGAGACGCGGATCGAAGACGTTTCGCCGCTGGATCAGAAGGCCACCCTGACGGGACGACAGAAAGAGATCATTGCGACAGCCGTTGCGCAGGGGTACTTCGAATTTCCCCGGAAGATCAGTCTGACGAACCTCAGCCAACTCGTGGGAATCAAGCCGTCTACCCTGAGTGAGATTCTCCGCAGCGCGGAGCGGCGCATCATGGAGAACGCGGTCGGCGTTCCCTTCCCTGAAGATTAGCCCGCGTCGTGTGTTCCTAGAGCAACCGCTCGTCGAACCTCCTACCAAACGCCCTAAGGGCTACTGCCTGTTCAGTACTGCAGATTCTGCGCTCAGAGATACGCTAGAAGACAGACACGACATCCTTGGCTCGCTGCTGACCGGTGGGTTTGTGTCAAAAACTGAAAGTTGTCTCCTACGGGCTAGCGGATGATAGGCAAGAGGGCCAGGTGGGAATCGCTTAGTTTCCGAGCGAATCCTGACACCAAGAAACCCCTGCCAACCGTGGCGGGACAGTTTCTGACAAGAGGAGAGAAATGCGAAACTTTCAGTATGGATCATGGCTTCACAATCGTCATAAGGACAATTCGCGCTAACTGCATCCTATGCTTAAGGAAGAAGTCCCCTGCAAGCACTGCAGAGACAATCTCCATCGCATCTGTGATACGCCGACCCCAATACCAACCATTCTAGCTTTTGTACGCGGACCGAAGAAATCAATGCCTGAGACGTTTACCTGCTGCGACAGGAAGGAGTTCTGGACGCAGCCGGTCTACTAGTGACACACACAAACGGGTAACCGCGGAGAGTCCTCAACAGAAAAGATCGCATATGGAATCTGCTCACCTCATGATTTCGGCGTTCCTTGACAGCCTAGGACCAGCGAAGATTTAGGAGATTCTGAACCCTATAGCCTGGCGATAAGGTCCCGAATGAGTTCCTGGTCTTCCTCGGGGAAGCTCTCTCCATCGATGCGCTTCATGCCAAGGGCGAGTTTGTGCTCGTAGTTGTGAAAGTCAGTCACTCGTTATGGGTGGTGTCGGAGGCCATAACTGCAGCGTCGGGGCGCCTAGTCGGGGAAAAGGCGCCCTGGCCGGGATTTTCGTCTTGGAATTTCGAACCCGGGTCACGACCGTGACAGGGTCGCATACTGACCTCTATACTACCAGGGCGTCTGAGAACCCTGTTCTTTGACAGTTATTTAATCTGCGAGGAAACGTATGACACCCCTCAGATCTTCATGAGGAAGTTCTCAGGGTGGTCGAGAGGCGTCGCAGGTCGCCTGTGGCTCGAGCAGCACCCGCCGAGGTGCCGCTTGTGGGTCTTGCCACCGAACAGCTTGCCGGACTTCGTGCAAAGAGGCATTGAGCCGATTCTCTTCTGCCGGCAGTCACGCGTTGCGGGCCTTCATTAGAATGATTCACAAAGGTGGCCCTCGTGGTCCAGAGGGATGCTTCGGATCTGCGTCCTATCTCACGCTGGAGGAAGAGCGTCTTCCTTCCCGTCGAGCATCTTCATGTAGTAGCGTCCCGAAGTCCTCCTTGTGTAGTAATAGTCGTAGAGAGAAACGTGTTTCGGCCTGAGGCTCATTAGATACTCGTGGATTCTTTGGGCTGCCTCTCTCCCTTTGTCCATCGCCTTTACGACTAAGCTTTCCCCGGTGACAACATCGCCGGCGGCAAAGACACCCGGCATTGACGTCTGATAATCGTCGTCAATTGCTATGGCGCTCTTCGGTCCGACCTTGAGCCCAGCCTGCTTCTGGATGAAGGAGTTGGGGCCCCTCCCAATCGCCACGATTACCGAATCGCACTTCAACTCGACCTCCTCCCCCGTTGGCTCCGGGCTCCGTCTGCCGCTCGCGTCCACAGCCCCGAGCTTCATGACCGTCATGGTTGCGCTTGAGAGCGTCCCGCCTGAGCCGTTGTAGGACTTCGGAGCCATCAGAAACTTCAGCCGCAGACCCTCCTCCTTCCCCTCATCGATGAGGATGGGGTCGACGGGCATCTCAACCTCGGTCCTCCTGTAGACTATCGTTACGTTCCCCTCCGTCAGCCTCAGGGCCGTCCTCGCGCAGTCGAGGGCGCTGTCACCTCCACCTATGACGAAGATATCCTTGCCAAGTTTGTATTTCGGGTCCGCCAGATAAGCGTCCACACCCCTACTGAAGACGTCCTCTAGGAATTTGTAACCATCGTAGACGCCCTTTAGATGGGAACCAGGAGTGTCGAACTTGGAGACGTCTTTGGCCCCCGTGGCCAGCATCACGGCGTCATACTCTGACCTGAGGTCGGCGAGGCTGACTTCTCTGCCCACCTTGATGCCTTTCTTTGCTTCGATGCCCATCTCAAGGATTCGCTCTACTTCGTACTGCAGAACGTCTTTGGGCAGGTGATAGTCAGGTATGCCGTACCAAGCCGTCCCACCGAGGAACGGTAGCTCTTCGTAGATTGTAACGGAGTGACCGTACCTCTTCAGCAGTTCAGCCGCCGCCAAGCCTGCTGGGCCGCCACCGACGACAGCCACGCGCTTCCCAGTATCCTTGGCTACGCTGGGGTCAGGTTGTCTTGCCTGCGTCCGCTCCCAATCGGCAACGAACCTCTGGATCATGCCCGAGGCGACGGGTTGTCCCTGGGTCCCAACCACGCAAGCGGCTTCGCACAGGCTGTCGAGTTGAGGACAGCACCTAGCGGTCGTTCCTGGAAGGGCGTTTGTCTCCCTGACTCGGCGGTAGGCCGTAGCGAAATTACCCCTCGCCACCGCCTCGCACATACCTCTGATGTCGGTCTGAACCGGGCAGATGTCTATGCAAGCGGGATTGCCACAGGTGACGCACCTGTCTGCTTCCGCCATCGCTTCTTCCATCGTGTACGGAAGCTGCACTTCCGAGAAGTTGCCCTTCCTCGCCTCAGGCTTCGACTTCGGGAATGGGAACTCCACTGCTCGGTTTGTCTTGAGGGACATTGTCTCTTCTGGGTGGTCGCCTTTGCGTTCCACTTTTAAGCAAATGAGACGATTCTCAATGTTGGAATCGGAGCCGGGAGAGGGGAAAGCATTGGGCTCGGCGATAACATGCCGTTCCTGCTGCGAGTCTGGAGTGATTTATGAATACTCCCTTGAACCACTAAGACTTTATCGGCAGGGCGTCTCATCGCCTTAGTGTGAGGTAACTGGTCACGGCAAGAATTGTGCTCGTGTCGGACACGACGCTAAACCGGCAGTATAGCAATTTCCCGCTACTTGACTTCCTGCCCTGCGCTCCCTCCGGCCAAATCCCGCAGGCTCTCTGGGAGTTCTTGAAAGGGAGGCCCCCGCGGGCGGTTGGAGGTCGGGCTTCCATCGCCCCCTACGCCCTCAGGAAGCTCGAATCGGCGCTCCTGGCACAACACAAGCCCGAGGAGATCGTCGTGGCCCACGAGAATCACCTCAAGGAGACAGTTGGCGAGGATACGGAAGTGATAGGAGTCTACACCATGGACCCCCTGGGCCTGGGGCCCCTGTCGATGAGCTACTCTATCCTGTTCTCTGACGTATCGAAGTCTTGGGTCAGGCTGGAGTTCGAGTCCCTGATGGCGAGGCTCAACAGGGCCAGGGCCGGCAAGAAGGCCAAACTCGTCGTCGGCGGTCCCGGCGTATGGGAGCTGACGGCCCTCCCTGAACAAATGGAGGCACTCGGAATCGACCTTGCCTTCCAGGGCGAGGCAGACGACATTGCCAACGAGCTGTTCGAGGACTTCTCGACGGGAGCAGTCCACGGGAGCGAGTATTTCCAAGGGTTCTCGAGCTTCGGAGACGACTTCAGGCGGAACTGGGTCTCGCACTCAAGATTCGTGTCGCGCAAGCTGGGGCAGAAGCAGTTCCCGAATCTAGACGAGATACCGTTAATCAAGGGGCCCACGGTGAAGGGATTTGTCGAGGTGATGAGGGGTTGCGGAATAGGTTGCGATTTTTGCGAAGTGACACTCAGACCACTCCGATACTATACCACGGAGATGGTGAAGAGCGAGGTGGCGGTCAACGTAGCGGCCGGCATCACAAACGCTTGGGTGCACAGCGACGAGATCTTCGCCTACAAGCACGAAGCACACTTCGTCCCCAACCAGGATGCCATCGAGGAGCTTTTCAGGGCGATAATGTCCGTAGACGGGCTTGTGTCAGCCAACCCAACACACGGGCGGATTTCCATCCCGGCGGCATATCCAGAGCTTCCGCGGGCCATCAGTGATATCGTCAGGGCGGGCCCCAACCACTGGGTGGGAGTCCAGGCGGGCATAGAGACCGGGAGTGAAAGGCTGGCCACAATCCACATGCCGAACAAGACCCTCCCGCTAAGGATCGGAGCTGACGGAGAGTGGCAGGAGATAGTTCTCAAGGGGTTGGTGAACCTCAACAGGGCCTACTGGAGGCCAGCGTTTACGATACAGGTGGGCCAGATGGATGAGACGTCGGAGGATAACTGGGAGACTGTCAGGCTGGTCAACAGGATGGGCGCGTTGAAGGTAGGCGGCAGGCCTGCCGAGTTCACGATCACGCCGATGCAGAACATACCTCTAGGAACAATCAAGGGCAGGGGAGTCAGTCATCATACGCTGGACGCTTCTCAACTAGCGGTCTACTACGCATGCTATGCCCAACTGATGAGGACAACCGCGAGGAACGCGCTGAAGGACAGCCATGGGAGTCCCTTGAAACGAGCGGCTGTGGCTACGGCTCTCCGTCTCGGCAGCTGGCGCCTGCTTGGGCTCATCGAGAACATCTGCAAGAGGCGGGGAGTGGACTTGGAGAAAGTAAGACGGCACGGCCTGGAGCAGCGAGAGAGCATCCGGCTGAATGCCAGCTGACCGAGCAAAGAATTCAATCCATCAGGAAGTATCTTGTCATTCAAACGAGTGTCGAGCTCACATCCCGAACGTTGTAGGGTTTGGGTCTCGAGCGCCACAATCGCTCGGACCTGAGCCTTTTCCGATAGGACAAGTTCGATTCGGATTTGTTTCTCTGCGGGCCCGACGGG
>Ga0187865_1000346_pt1 | contig 65246 bp, 41 predicted proteins | sample June2016WEW_11_1_2_FD_132989 | JGI IMG/M metagenome (GOLD analysis project Ga0187865, IMG submission 132989) | Peatland microbial communities from SPRUCE experiment site at the Marcell Experimental Forest, Minnesota, USA - June2016WEW_11_100 | ecosystem: Environmental > Terrestrial > Soil >... | reverse complement strand
TAGAAGACCTTGGTCACGCCATCGAGTTTGATCAATGTGCCGTTTTGTGCCGCCATTTCTCCTCCTTCTCACAAGACGTGTTATCGGCGCGATTTGTTTCCCGAATCATTCGTGTCGCAGCGCCACCATGGGATCGACTCTGGCCGCGCGCAACGCCGGAGGGGCTGCGGCCGCGACGGTCACGATAGCGAGGAATAAAATGGCGCTGAGGATGGTCCACGGATCGCTCGGATCAATGCCCACAAGCTGACTCGCGATGAGCTTTCCCGAAGCGAGTCCGATTGGAATTGCCGCGCACGCGCCGAGGAGAAGAAGCAAGAGCCCTTGTCTCAGGACAAGCCACATGACACTCGCCCCTTGTGCTCCCATAGCCACCCGTATCCCAAGTTCTCGAGTGCGCCGCGTAACGTCATAGTTCAAGACGCCGTACAAACCAATAGCGACCAACAGCGTTGCCAACCCGCCAAATGCCGCGGCGAGCAAAGCGATCATGCGCTCTGTTCCCAGCGATTGATCGCGTTGCCGGTCCAACGTTCGCATGGCGTACACCGCGAGGCTCGGATCAACTTCCGCCACCGCGCCGCGGATGGCCGCCATTGTCTGGTCAGCCGGAGCATCGCTGCGGACGTAGACGTTCATGCCCATGACGGTGAATAGCTGAGGATAAGGAACAAAAGCTTGGGGTGGGATATCCCCGCGCATGGTCTCATACTTGGCGTCCTTGACGACGCCGACAATCTCCGCCCGAGTCGAGTTGCCCGGACCATTCAGACCGCCGACGCGCCGACCCAGGACCGGACCGCCATTCAGGTAGTTGCTCACGAATGATTCGTTCACAATCGCGACCAACGGCGCGCCAGCGCGGTCTTGAGCTGTGAAGTCCCGGCCTGCGACGAGAGGGATCCCTAGCGTCCGGAAGTAGTCGCTCGAAACCGCGTTGTTGTCCGCAAAAGCGACCTCGCCCGGCTTTGGTTGGTACTCTTCGACGGATACCGCGGTGTCCCAGGTGTCTCCGCCGAGTACGCGTACGAGACCGAGGGCCGCAGACCGTGTGCCCGGCAGGGCTTCGAGCCGCTCCTTCAGCCGCTGATAGGTTTCTTCTGCGCGTTCGCGCGGGTATCCGTTAAGCAGAGGATCCACGCCAAAGGCCACCACAGTGGTGGTCTCAAAACCCGGATGGATTCTCGAAAGGTTCCGCAGCGAACGAACGAATAGGGCGCTCCCGATCAGCAGCACGAGTGACAGGGTCACCTGAGTGCCGACGAGCACCATCCTGATACGCCCACGAGCCGATCCACGTGCGAAGGCCTGCTTGAGCACGACGGAAAGGCTGAGCCGCGTCGACAGGATGGCAGGCAGAAGCCCAAACAGAAGCGCTGACCCTGCAGTCGCTGCGACGCAAAATGCAAGCACTCGCCAGTCGATCGCTGGCGAGACACCGGGTACACCCTCCGAATTGGTGATGAACTGAACCAGAAACTGCGAGGTCAGCGGGGCCAAGAAAACGCCTAGAATGCCGCCGGCTGCAGCCAGCACGGCACCTTCTGTCACGAGTTGTGAGATAACGCGTCTGCGCTGCGCGCCCAGGGCTATTCGCAGACCTATCTCACCTTGACGTTCCAGGCCACGGCCGATCAAGAGGCCCGCGAGATTGAGACACGCCAGGAGCAGCACCACGCCGACCATGGCCATGAGTGCCCACAACGGAGTGGACCAACTCTGGCGAAGAAACGACGTGCCACCGCCCCCGGGCAGCACCTCGATCCTGGAGTCGCGCGCCTCTCCTTTCAGGGCGTCCTGGACGACCGATTCGTAGAGTGGCTCTATTGCAGCGCGCGCCTGCCCGCGGGAGACGCCCGGCTTCAAACGCCCAAATACCTGCACCCAGCGCGCCCGAGCGTCGTCAAAAGTGATCCAACTCATAAAGGGAACCATCTGCTTCACCATCATTACGGGCACGCGAACCTGAGGGGTGAAGTCGGGTTCCACGCCGTCGAAGCCCTTTGCGCTCACTCCGATCACCGTCAACGGTTGGCCGTTGACCGTGATGCTCTTGCCAAGAACACCTGGATCTCCGCCGAATGCGGTCATCCAGTAGTTGTAACTTAGGACAGCGACAGGGTGCCCTCCGGGCTGGCGGTCGTCGTCTGGTCCGAACGTTCTGCCGATCGCGGCCGGAACGCCCAGCATGGTGAAGTAGTTGCCCGACACCATCTCCATCGTGACGCGTTTCGTTTCTCCATGTCCGCCCACATTCGCGGCGAAGCGGAACCGGCACATCAAATCCTCAAATGCTCCGTTGTTCTCCCGCAGCTCGCGGTAGATCGGATAGGAAAAAGCGTGGCTCCCCACGCTACTGCCAGGCCACGAGCCAGACGTGGAGAGCAGGGCCAGCTCGTGAGGTCGCTTGACCGGCAGCGAGCGAAGCAGCAACGCGTCTAGCATACTGAATACGGCCGTATTGGCCCCGATCCCAAGCGCCAGCGTGATGACGGCGACGGCGGTGAAGATAGGACTATTGCGCAACTGCCGCAGCGCGTAGCGAAGATCTTGGATTAGTCCAGCCATCTCTTTTTCTCCTTACTACTCGTACCGCAGCGCCACGATTGGATCCACGCGCATCGCTCGCCGCGCGGGAAGCCAACAAGCGAACAGCACGGTGGCAACGAGCACAGCGGCGGCGGCGGTGAAGGCGACGGGATCCACCGGACTGACTTCGAAAAGGATGCTGCTGAATACGTGGCCGATGCCGAGGGCAAGCAGAAGACCCAGCGCCGCGCCACCGAACGTCATGATCAGACCTTCCCGGAGGATCATACGCAGCACCTTGCCCGGCTCGGCGCCAAGCGCCCTGCGGATGCCGATCTCGCGCGTGCGCCGGATCACCGCATAGGCCATGACCCCGTAGACACCCACGACAGCAAGCGCCAACGCCAGACCGGCAAAGAGGGAAACTAGCGCGGCACCGGACCGGACGATCCAGAGCTGCGGGTTGGTGTCGACGTGCTGGCGGAACGTCTTCACTGAAAGAACCGGCACGCCAGGCGCAGCGGAGCGAACCTCGCGGCGAAGAAGATCAGATAGAGCAGCGCCGGTGCCGGAAGCGGTTGGCGCGGTGCGCACGTGGAAGAAAACGTCGGTTTGGATGCCTTGTGCGAAGGGCACGAAGACTTGGCTGCCTACTCCAGGCTGAAAGAGTTCCCATCTGGTCGAGGGCACGATCCCGACAATTTCGACCGACTGGGGGTCCTGGGCGCCTCTGGCGACGTCGTTACTGACGCCCATTGTGCCGCTCCCCCCGCTGAAGGCTGTGGGAGCGCCGGGTTCGGCCCATTGGATGCGCTGGCCCAGCGCGTCACCATCGGGCCAAAGCTTCTTCGCGAGCACCTCGTCAACGATGGCGACGGGCGGGGAATCAGCCACTTCGGCTTCGGTCTTGGTGAACGCGCGGCCACGCAATAGTGGCAAGCCCATCGTCGTGAAGTAATCAGCGCCGACGCTGCTCCAGCGGACATTGAAGGCTAGGCCTTCGGCCGCAGTAGCGGGGTGAGAGTCGGGCGCGGTTTTCGCTCCGGCGCGCTGCACGGGACGGTTGATGGTGACGAGACCGAAGGGCACGACGGAAGCGATGCTGGCGGACTGCACGCCGGGCAGGGCGGCGAGACGGTCACTAGCGGCGCGATAAAGCTGCAGGGCGCGGGCTTGGTCGTACCCGCCGAGACTGGCGTCGGCCTCGATGAGAATGGTGGAATCGGCTTTAAATCCAGTTTCGACGCTGCCGGCCTTGAGCGCACCGCGGATGAAGAGTCCGGCGGCGGTGAGCAGGCTGAGCGATAGGGCAATTTGCGCCATGACGAGCGGATTTCGCGGGAGCCAGCGGTGGCGGTGCGGAGCGGAATCCTCTCCCGCCTGCTCCTTGAGGTCGGTGATCACGTCGGCGCGCGTGAGCTTGAGCGCGGGTCCCAGGGCGAAGAACAGCGTGGCCAGGGCGCAGAAGCCGAGGGTGGCGACGAAGACGGCGGGATCAGTGCTGCCATGGAGAGACACGACCACCGGCATATGTGCGCTCAGCGAGGCCGCCATCAGATCGGAGGATGAGAGACCGATCAGGAAGCCGCCGACACCCCCCGCGAGGGAGAGCACGAGGCCCTCGGTCAAAAGTTGCCGCATGATGCGGCTACGGCTCCCGCCCAGCGCGAGGCGAATGGCAATCTCCTTGCGACGCGCCAAGCCCCGAGCAAGCAGTACATTCGCGAGATTGAGGCAGGCAATGAACAACACGATTGCGGCCAAGGCGAACAGCATAATGCCGACCACCGTCAGATCGTGCTCGTTGGTGGGGTAGATGCTGGTGCGCGAGCGCGGCAGGGGACGGATGACGAAGGTCTGGTCCTTTTGTTCAACAGGAAAGGCTCTTTCCAGATTTGTGGCAACGCTTTGCAGAACGGCCCCTGCGGCGGTGGCGCGAACCCCGGGCTTGAGCCGTCCCACGAGGAAGAGACCATAGAAGTCGCGCCGTTCAAGGTTGCGTTTGGCCGCGGCCTGAGAACCGCTCGTGAGCAAGTCGAAGTCACCGAGCGGGAAATAGAGCTCCGGACCGAAGAGCATCATCGTCCCGGTGAAATGCTCCGGCGCGATGCCGACGACCGTGAAGGGGCGCTCGTTGACCCGGATGGTCTTGCCGACGAGTTGAGGGTCGAAGTCGGTCTTCTTCCAGTAAAGATAGCTGGCGATGACGACTGGGACGGCGCTGCCGGGTCTTTCCTCTTCGGAAAGGAAGCTACGGCCCCGCACCAGCGGCACTTCGAGCGTGCGGAAGTAGTTGGAGCTGACCATGGAAGCAAACGCGCGGCGGGAGCCCTCACCCTCGCCTAGGCCGACAACCACCATGTTGTGGGCCAGGACGCTCGAGAAGACGGCATTAACGGCGCTGTCTTCGCGGATTCCGGCGTAAGTCGAATAGGAGAACAGGCGGAACTTTTCGGGATGTTTCTTGTCCTGCGTGTAGAACTGAACGACTTGCGTCTCGTTGGGGTAAGGCCGTGGACTGAAAACCACCTCGCGCACAATGTTGAAGACGGCGGTATTGGCGCCGATGCCTAGCGCCAGCGTGATGACAGCGACCGCGGTGAAGCCTGGCGACTTCGCCAACATCCGCGCGCCGAATTTCAGGTCCTGCCAGAAAGTATGCATCGCTGCTCCCCTCGTGAGTGGCCGTGCGCCTTGCGAGCGCGATGGCCAGGTCTTCAGTTCAATCGAACGCGGTCGTAGGCGTCCCAGGCGGACATGTCGGAGAGAATCACCTGGTCGCCGACTTGCAGTCCGCCGACCACCTCGATGGTATTGACCGAGCTGCGGCCAAGCTCCACGCGCGTGCGCACGGCCTCGTTGCCGCCATCGAACAGTTTGAACAGGCTGACGGTGGAATTGGGCTGGCCTTGAACCGGGCGGCCGACGAACAGAATGCTGGCGAGCCGCTCGATCTCGATGGTTCCGTCCACGCTCAAGTCGGGGCGCGCGCCTTGGGGCAAGGCGCCGTCAATCGTAATGTCCACGGTGACGGTGCCGTTCTGCACCGAAGGATCGATCCGCGCCACGTGGCCCGCAACGACCCCGTTGCGCGTATCCACTTCAGCTTTCTGCCCGATCAGCACGTCCTTGGCCTGCGTCTCCGGGATGCGGACTTCGGCCTTGAGGCGTTTGGGATCGGCCACCCGCGCAAGGTTCGCGCCAGGCGCGACTTGCTGGCCGACTTCGACAGGCACGACTTGAAGGACGCCGGCGATGCCGGCACGCACGTGCAGCGCCTCGCGCTGGCGCCGGCGAAGCTCATACATCGCGCGATTCTGTTCGACCTCGGCTTGCTTCGCGGCAAGCTGCGCCTGGGTGGCTTTTTCAGCGATGGCCAGACGCTGTTTCTCGATGTCCAGGCGCGTGGTGAGCGATTCCGAGCGAGCGCGCGAAATTTTGGCGTTCAACTCGGAGCCGATATCGAGTTTCTGCAAGGCGTCATCGCGCTCCGATTCCAGGCGCGCCTGCGTGGCATCAGACTGAATCTGAGCTTGGATGGCGCGCTGATCGAGGAACTGGCTATCGAGCTGCACGCGGAGATTGGCAAGTTCCGCGTCGGATTTCTTGAGAGCCCATTCGGCATTGAGAAGCTGCTGATCCAGGTCGGGATTGCTAAGTTCGAGAATGATCGAGTCAGGCTTCACGGTGGCGCCGGGCTTGAGGATGTTGCGTTCCACCCGGCCTTCGGTGGTCGCCGGAATCCATCGGATATCTTCGGGAACGAGTGTGCCGAGGCCGCGGACTTGCCTCAGCATTTCACCGCGACGGACGGTGTCCACCCAAACCGTGGAGCGTTCCACGCTGGGCGCCGCGGGCTTCAAGCGGGAGACGCCGATGGTGAGAAGCGGCACGACCACCAGCGCCGAGGCGATGTAGATGTACCGGCGGCGCTTCTTCTTGCGGGCGAGGTCTGGTCTGGCGATGTCCATTTGGAATGTAGATACGGCAATCGTCGAGCCAAGTTCAACTCCTGTATCTCATTGAACATACACGCGTTACGTGTTCACTGCGGGCCTCTCAGACGCGCAAGTGCCCGGAACTGGGATTCTACGTCTCGAAACCGGTCAGTCTCAGAGCGCCAAACTCAGGGTGCCGGATCGGTGTTTGACAAGACTCGCGCAGGGGAGGACTGGGAGACTGGAGATCCTGCAGTTTCTTCATGATGCGTGCCCAGTCGTTTGATCGCGCGACTCGGCGCGGGGGACACCGATTGTTTGCAGGACGATGACGTATACTGCGTAGGCGGTCAGCCGTGAGCGGTGGTGGGCGTGACGGCCCTGGTGCAGGCCGCCCGTGTTTGAGGTAACGGTGAGGAACGATTCTGCGGGGTTGCGGGTACTCGCTCTGGAAAGCCGCAGGGTCTTGAAACCTGCGGCGAATTTGCTGCACCAAGAGAATCTGTGAAGCGCATGCGAAATTTCAATTTGACAGGCCCGCCACGGGCCGGATAGCGTGACACCATGAATGCCGACCTGTGGAACGAAAACCCTGACGTCGACCTTCTGCACGAAATCGGCCGGCGCATGGCTTCCGCCGATCCCCTGCACGACGTCCTGCGGCGGATCGTGGACTTCGTCTCGGCGGTGGTGAAGTGCGATTCCTGCTTCGTGTACGTGCTCGAGGGGGATGAGCTCGTCCTGCGCGCTTCGAAGAATCCGCATCCCGAAGTGGTTGACCGTCTGAAGCTGCGCTTGGGGCAGGGCATCACCGGCTGGGTGGCCGAGCACCGGCAGCCGGTGGCGGTTCCGCGCAACGCCTCCAAAGATCCCCGCTTCCGCTCCTTCAACGAGTTGCCGGAGGACCGCTTTCAGGCCTTCCTCTCAGTGCCGGTGCTCTGCCGCGGCAAACTCGTCGGCATCATCAACCTGCAGCACCGCTTGCCGCACAACTACACCCGGCGCGAGATCCATCTCATCTCGACCATGGGTTTCCTCGTCGGCGCCGAAATCGCCATGGCGCGTTTGGAGGCGGAGAACCTGGAGCTTTCCGAGCAGCTCGAATCGCGGAAAGTGGTCGAGCGCGCCAAAGGGATTCTGCAACGCGAACTCAAAGTGAGCGAAGAGCAAGCCTACCTGACCCTGCAAAGGCAAAGCCGGCAGCGGCGCAAGACCATGAAGGAAGTTGCCGAAGCCATCGTCCTGAGCGACGAAGTCAAGCGCCACCAGAACCCGCCGGGTTCCTGACCGCGTTGAGGACCATCGCGTCACGACTCGGCAGCATTCCCAGTTACGCGATTCAGAATAGCAGTATAGCGGGATAGCTTCAGGCGGTCTGTTTGGCCTGCGTGGTCGCCCGCGCGGCGGCAGCGACTGCGGCCCGCTGCCGGATCAGCGTGACAAAGGCGGTGGCGGCTCGCGGCAGGCTGCGGTCGCGCTGGTAAATCAAACCCAGCTCGCGCCAGAGCTCGGGCCCTTCGATGTGGACGAGCTTTAGCTGGCCCGTCTTTTCCTCGTCCCGCGCGAATTGCGACGAAAGCAGCGACACGCCCAGTCCCGCCGCCACGTAACACTTGATCATTCCCACGCTCGGCAATTCCATTGTTACCCGCATGCGCGAGCGGTATGGCCGGAAGAGTTTATCAAGCAATTGCCGCATGTAACCCGTGCGCGGAAAGATGAGCGGCTGCTCCGCGATTTCGGAGACCGGCACGGCCTTGCGCTTTGCCAGCGGGTTGTCCGGACTGGTGACCAGCATGAGCCGGTCGCGAAAGATGGTGTGCACGCGCAGCCGCCGCGATTTCACCGGCAGGGTCACCACGCCCACGTCCACCGTGCCGTCTTCCACCGCCTGTAGAATCTTGCGGCTGAAATTCCGATAGACGCTGATCTGCACTGCCGGGTAGAGCCGGTGGTATTCGGCGAATATGTCCGGCAAAACGTAGAGGCAAGTCGCTTCGTTCGCGCCGATTGCCAGCACGCCCCGCGGATTCGTTCCTTGATCGCCCACCGCGCGCAGCGATTCTTGCCGCAGCGTCAGCAGCCGCGTCACGTATTCGAAGAGCACTTCTCCGGCGGGCGTCAGCCGGACCGATTTCCCGCTGCGGTCGAGAAGCCGCTCGCCGTACTCCTCTTCCAACTGGCGGATCTGCGCGCTGACGGCCGACTGCGATCGGAAGACCTTCTGGCCGGCGCGCGAGAAGCTCCCGAGCTTGGCCACTTCCAGGAATGTGGTGAGTTGGTCGAAGTCCATGTTCGCTGGGCGAGATTATAGCGGAAAAGCCCTCGAAGGGAAGGGCTGGCCCACGACTCGCCGCCCCCTGCCAGTTGATCGAAGGCTCACACTGCAGGTGATCTTCGCCTTGGTGGACTGTTTCCGGCGTGCTAGACTTTGTTGCGGTGAGGGCAGCAGCCCTCGGAGCGTTTCCGGCCCCGGTCGCTCCGTTCTGACCAACCTGCCTGCCCGGGGCGACCTTCTTGCGCTATTTCACGGTACCAAGACTGCGCCGTATTTCGCAGATCGTCTTTTTTGGACTGTTCCTCTTGCACCTGAGGACCGAGTTCCTCGCGTCGTTGGCGACAGCTACGGGCGATGTTCGTTTGCCTTACCCCGTCAGCATTTTCTTGCAGTCGGATCCTCTGGTAAGCCTCGCGAACGTTCTCTCCACGGGCGCGCTCTACAAAGGACTCCTGTGGAGCCTGACGATCATCATTCCCACTCTCTTCCTGGGCCGGTTTTTTTGCGGATGGATCTGCCCGCTGGGCACGCTGAATCACTTCTTCAGCAATCTCAAGTCGGAGCGGAAGCGGGGCAAGCAGCGCATCGAATCGAATCGCTACAAGCGCTGGCAGACCCTCAAATACTACTTCCTGATTGCTCTGCTGGTTTCGGCGCTGTTCGGCAGCCAGTTCCTCTTCATTCTCGATCCCATTTCCTTGACGGTGCGATCGCTCGGGCTCTCGATCCTGCCGGGGATCAATTACGGACTCGAAGCGCTGCTCGACGGGCTCTACCACAGTCATATTGGCGCCCTGCAGTTTGTCTCCAGCGCCCTGCGTTTCCTCCTGCAAGGAACTGTGCTCAGTTTCAAGCAGTCTTATTTCCGGCAGGGGTTTTTCCTGGGAGTCATCTTCATCGCCGTCCTGGCCCTCAATCTGCGTATCACGCGCTTTTGGTGCCGTGCGCTGTGTCCTTTGGGGGCTCTGCTTGGCGTACTCTCGCGCTGGTCCATCTTGGGTCTCGAGAAGCATCCCACAAAATGCGAGGACTGCAACCGCTGCCTTCTGCATTGCCAGGGCGGAGACGATCCCATCCCGGGCGCGAACTGGCGCAAGTCCGAGTGCCACCTCTGCTTTAATTGTGTGGGTGATTGCCCGGAAGCTGGCATCAAGTTCAAATTCTTCCCGGCTACCCCCACGACCGTCGATGGCCCGAACCTGACGCGCCGGCGAATGCTCGCCGGCGCGGCCGCCGGCGCCATCGCTCTTCCCCTGTTCCGCACGATGCCGGGATTGGCGGCCCAGCGCGACCCTCAGCTTCTCCGTCCTCCGGGCGCGTTGGACGAAAAGTTCTTCCTCGACCGCTGCATTCGCTGCGGGGAATGCATCAAGGTTTGCCCGAACAATGCGCTGCATGCGACCTTGGCCGAGGCGGGACTCGAAGGCATTTGGACGCCCACGCTGGTGCCACGGATAGGTTACTGCGAGCCGAGCTGCGTTCTGTGCAGCCAGGTCTGTCCGACGGGCGCGATCTGGCAGATCACTTCCAAGGAAAAGGGATGGGTTCCGGGGCGAACGGATCCCGGCGCAAAACCCGTCCGGCTGGGCACCGCGTTCTACGATCGCGGCCGCTGCCTGCCCTGGGCCATGGCTACCGAGTGCATCGTCTGCGAAGAATGGTGCCCGACTTCGCCCAAAGCCATCTACCTGCGCTCGGCCGAAGTCGTGGACGCGGCCGGGAACATCAAGCAGGTTCATCAGCCTTACCTGGACCCGGATCATTGCGTGGGCTGCGGCGCGTGCGAATTTGCCTGCCCGGTGCAAGTGCGCCCCGCCGTATATGTCACGAGCATTGGGGAAAGCCGCTCGAAGACCAATCAGATTCTGCTCAAACCTTCTCGGAAGGTGGCCGGAACATGATGCGCTCTCGATGTGCGGTGATGCTGGCAGGGGCGTGCTTACTCTTGGGTTGCGGCCGAAAAGCCGGCTCCGGAGCGGCGAAGCCTTTTCCGGAAACCAATGAGGTTTCCGGGTGGAACAAGACGGGTGAGACGCGTACTTTCGAAGCCGCCAACCTTTGGCAGTACATTGACGGCGACGCCGAAAAGTACATTCAGGCCGGCGTGCGGAAGACGCTCACGGCGGATTACCGCTATCGGGATTCCGTTGACGCGGTGGCGGACACGTACGTGATGGCCGCTCCAGATGGCGCCAGGAAACTCTTCGGCGCCGAACCGTCGGTGGGCAGCCAGCCGGTTTCGCTCGGCGATGCCGGAAGGCTTTACGGGGCGAGCTTGGTCTTCCGCAAAGGGCCGTACCTGGTGCGCGTGGTGGCCTACAAGGAATCGCCCGAAGTCGCGAAAGCTCTTGTGGAATTGGCGCGAGGAATCGAGAAGAAACTCAAGTAGCAGTTCTGGAAGCAGAGCCGGCTGTTCACGTTCACCAGGTCTCGCCAGGGTGACCGCAAAGTGGTAAGAAGGGACTGTAGCTATCCGCCCCGCAAGCTGGTTTCTCCGAGTACGCCCATGGGCCAGAAGCTGGAATCGAGTCGCCGGGAATTTTTGAGGACGTGCGTAGCCGGCGCAGCGTTCGTGGGAGGGGCCTACGGCATTTCCAGTTCTCTCGTCGCATACCCCGCACAAGAAAAATCGAGGGTGGTGATCGCGCGAGACCCGCAGCTTCGCGGCGGCGGATCGAACGTGGACTCCGCCCGGCTCCTGAAAATGCTGGATCGATTGATGCAGACCCTCTATGGGTCTGATTCTCCCCTGGAAGCCTGGAAGAAGGTGGCGCGGCCCGGAGAAGTGGTCGGGCTCAAGGTCAATGGCCTGGCGGGCCGGGGCATCTCCACAAACGTGCTCCTGGTGGAAGCCGTCTGCGAGCGGCTCCGGGAAGCCGGCATCCCGGAGAAAGACATTGTCATTTGGGACCGGCTGAACGTCGATCTCGAGAGCGCGGGATTTCGCGTGGCCTCGCGGCGCGATCGCATTCGCTACATCGGGAACGACACCGCGGGCTACGAGGATGATTTGGCGGTTTACGGCAGCGTGGGCAGCCGCCTGGCAACGACCCTGACGCGGACCTGCGACGCCGTCATCAATCTGCCGGTGCTCAAGGACCATGGCATCGCCGGAATTACCCTGGCGCTCAAAAACATGTTCGGCGCCATCCACAATCCCAACAAGTATCACCTCAACGTGGGTGATCCTTACGTTGCCGATGTCAACATGCTGCCGCCCATCCGGCAGAAAGTTCGGCTGCACCTTTGCGATGCCATCACGGCGCAGTACGAGGGCGGACCCTCTTACATGCCGCAGTGGACCTGGCCTTACAACGGACTTCTGGTTTCGCGGGACCCGGTGGCCCTCGATACGCTTGGATGGCAAATCATCGAGCGAAAACGCGCCGAGAAAGGCATGAAGCCGCTGCAAGCGCTGGGACGAACGCCGCGCTACATCGCCACGGCCGCCGATCCGCAGCATCGCTTGGGAACGAATGACCCGCGGCAGATCGAAGCGGTGGAGGTCTGAATCCCCCTGAGGCGCGCGCCATGTCCAAAGAAAACAATTCGCGCAGCGGCCGGGCGGCTTTTTCTACGGGCCCGCTCACGCCCGCGCAGGATGCCATCGACGCGCTGCCTCAAGACTCGGCGCTCTCCGCGCTCGCGCGTATGGCCGCGGTGGAGCGCGATCGCAGATCCTTTCTGAAAGCGGCCGGCGTTCCTTGCCTCGCCGCTTGCGCGGCCTCTTGCATCGGAAGCTGGCCCAGCCTGGCATTCGGCGACGCCCCCCTGCCGAGCGAGGACTCGCGATTCATCGTCGAAGCTCGCTTCTACGAAAAGCTGCCCCACAAAAAAACCCGCTGCAAACTCTGTCCCCGCGAATGCGTGATTGACGACCGCGAACGCGGCTACTGCGGGGTCCGCGAGAACCGCGGCGGCACCTACTACACCCTGGTCCATTCCCGGGTGTGCGCCGCGCATATCGACCCTGTCGAAAAGAAGCCCTTCTTTCATTTCCTTCCCGGCACGCTGGCGTTTTCTGTTGCTACTGCCGGCTGCAATGTGAACTGCAAGATGTGCCAGAACTGGGAGATTTCGCAGTCCCGGCCGGAACAGGTCGCCAGCCAGTACGTCCCCCCGAACGATCTGGCCGGTCTGGCCCAGCAGAATCGTTGCCCCTCGATTGCCTACACCTACAGCGAGCCGGTCGTGTTCTACGAATACGTGCGGGACGCGGCCGACGCGGGGCATGCCCAGGGCATCAAGAGCGTGGTGGTCACCGGAGGATTTATCCAGCAGGACCCGCTGAAAAAACTGTGCCCGGGCGTGGACGCGATCAAGGTGGACCTGAAGTCGTTCTCGGAGAAGTACTACAAAGAAGTCGTCAACGGGGAGCTCAAGCCGGTTCTCGAGGCGCTGGTGACCATGCGCAGGCTGGGCATGTGGACGGAAATCGTTTATCTGGTGGTTCCGACGTTGAACGACAGCGATGCGGAGTTTCGCGGCCTCGCCGGTTGGATCAAGTCGAACCTGGGCGTTGACGTCCCGGTGCATTTCTCGCGCTTCCACCCGGAATACCTGCTGAAAAATCTTCCGCCCACGCCGCTGGAAACTCTGGAGCGCGCCAAAGCCATCGCCGATGCTGAAGGCCTGCACTACGTTTACCTGGGCAATGTCCCGGGCCACCCTGCGGAAAGCACCTATTGTCCCAAGTGCCACCGCGTGGTCATTGGACGCGTCGGCCTCACGGTCCAGGAAGTGCACCTCCGAAAAGGCAGGTGCGAATATTGCCAGGAGGCCATTCCCGGCGTGTGGCACTGAGAAACTGGGTGGGCCCTGTCTGCACGATGAGGGAGAAGCCGATGAGAAGACGATCGCTCTTGTCGCTTTTTGTGGCGTGCGTCACGCTGGGCGGGCTGCTCGCAAGCGGCTGCCTTCGCGCGGACGACAAGCCGAAAATCAGGCAGCCCGCCGTCGCGGGGCAGTTCTACCCGGCCCAACCGGACGAACTGGGGAAAATGGTGGACGGCTTCCTCGCTCAGGCCGCGGTCCCGGCGATACCGGAACGGATCGTGGCGCTGATTGCCCCGCATGCGGGATACGTCTATTCCGGCGCCGTTGCCGCGCACAGCTACGCGCTGCTGAAAGGCCGAAAGTTCGAACGCGTCGTCGTGATTGCCCCCTCTCATTATGAGTTTTTTGAATTCGTCTCGGTGTACGACGGTGACGCCTACGCCACGCCGCTGGGAAACATCCCGGTGGACAAGGAATTCGCCGCCAGGCTGGCCAAGCTCAGCCCGCTCATCCGGCTTTCCAGCCGCGGCCACGTGCCCGCCGGGGAACAAGGAGAGCACGCCCTGGAGGTGCAGCTCCCTTTCTTGCAGCGCGTCCTCGGCCACTTCAAGCTTGTGCCCATCGTCATGGGCGAGCAAAACTACGAAGCGGACCGCGCCCTGGGCGTCGCGCTCGCCAAAATGCTCAAGGGAACGGACACGCTGATCGTCGCCAGCTCGGACCTTTCGCACTATCACCCCTACGATGACGCGAGCAAGATGGACCACAAGACGCTGAAAGCCATCGAACAGTGGGATTACCTCAGCCTCTCGGAGAACTTTGAATCGCGGGTCTGGGAGGCCTGTGGCGGCGGTCCCATCGTCGCCGCCATGATGGCCGCCGAGCGGCTGGGCGCCAACCAGGCCAGGGTGCTCAAGTACGCGAATAGCGGAGACGTGACTGGCGACAAGAGCCGTGTGGTGGGCTACGGTGCGGTCGCGCTGATTCAGTCTGCGAGCCGCTCTGCCAGGAGTGAGCCGTTTTCTCTCAACTCCAAGGAAAGGGAATTATTGCTGCAGCTTGCGCGAAAGTCCGTGGAAACAGCGGTCAGAGATGGGAAGCTGTACGAGCCTGCCGTCCCCCAATTCGAGTCTCTGCTGCAGGAGCGCGGCGCTTTTGTGACCCTCACGGAAAAGGGAGAACTGCGCGGATGCATTGGCATGACCGCCGCGCGCAAGCCGCTCTATCTTACGGTGCGCGATGTGGCCGCTTGGGCCGCATTGCAGGACTCGCGTTTCACCCCCGTCACGCCCAGGGAATTGCCTGAACTGGACTACGAAATCTCCGTCCTCACTCCATTTCGCCGCGTCCTCGACACGAAGGAGATCCGCGTGGGGCGCGACGGCTTGCTCATGATTCGGGGCAGCTCCGGCGGGCTGCTTCTCCCGCAGGTTCCCACCGAGCAAGGCTGGGATCGAAAAACGTTTCTTGAGGAGACCTGCCACAAAGCCGGGCTTCCTCGCCAGGCCTGGCAGGACGAAGACACCGACATCTTTGCGTTCTCCGCGCTGGTCTTCAACGAACGCAAGGCCCCGGAACCCATCGCGCCGCGAGACCCTCGTCTCCCAACGCCAATAGCCCCGCCAGGACCGCAGGCGCCAGATTCACCACGGCAATAAGCGCGGCCGTTTCCAGGAAGCCAAATACGGGAACGAGATAGGCGCTCAGTATCACCGCGCCCAGACAGGCACCCGCTAGGTCCAGGGCGTAAAGTGCTCCCGGACTACTCGGCTTTCCTCTCGAGATGGCAAAGAAGATCCGGCTGGCAATCGGGAATTGATAGCCGCCGAACAACCCGCACAGCATGGCCAGAATCGGGAACAGAACTTGGCTCGCCAGGGATACGGTCAGCGGACTCTTGATCGTGGCCAGAATCTCGAACAGCGCGTACAACAGCAGCGGAGAGGCCGCCGCCAGGATTTGAAGCCCGGCGAGTCGGCGAATATCTTCCCGCACCGCCGGGCCCGCCTCGGAGCCGGCCGTGCGGCGCAGCGCTCGCCAGCTTCCCAGTGCCATTCCAACCATGAACCCCGCGATGATGATGGCCAGTTCCTGATAGACGTAGCCGTAGATCGCCTGGAATGCCAGTAGAAGCATCATTTCCAGGCCCATCAACGTGAATCCCATCGCCGCCACGCTGAAGCCGGCGCTCACTCGAAGCCGTTGCGGCACCGCCGGCCGCCAGCGCGCGAATCCCCCGAACGCGAAGAGTACGAGCCCGGCCACGGCGGCAAGCACGCCGAAACGCACCCGGGCGATGGACCGGAACACTTGGCGATAGGCGCTGTTGAACCGCGTGCTCCATAACGCCACATCGAAATAGTAGGCGATGGGCGTGAAATCCCGGTTGACTCGAGTGCCGGTTCGAGCCTGCATCTGTGACTCGAGATCGAGCATGCGGTCCGGCATCATCCGATAGGGAAGGTAGTACTCGCGCACGTAGCTCGTCTGGATATGCCGCGCGCGCAGTCGCGCGATCAGCTCTTGGGCGTCGGTCGCAAGCGTCCCCGGCCGGCGGGCGGCGAAGAAATGGACCGTGTCGCCGGGAATCGCGGAGACTTCGGGAAAAACTTCGCGCAAGGTTTTGTTGACGCAGCGCAGGAACTCGGCAAGGTCCGGGCTGATGTAGTCTTCGGCCGCCTTCACCTGGAAGGAGAAAACGCCCGTCGAGGTGAGCCTCTCCGCCACTTCTTGGAAAAACTCCAGCGTGTAGAAGCGGTTCAACTGCGCGGTTTGCGGGTCCGGCAAGTTCACGATGATCACGTCGAACTTGGCATCGGTCGTTTTCAGAAAGAGCCGGCCGTCGGTGCTGTGGATGTGGACGCGCGGATCGGTGCTGAAGCGGGCCCATTCCGCGGAAAAGTATTCCCGCGACAGGTCAAGGACGGCGGGGTCAAGCTCTACGTAGTCGATTCGCCCGAGGCTCGTGTGCTGGAGCGCCTGCGTGAGGCTGCCATTCACGCCGCCCCCGATGAGCAAGAGACTCTTCGGCGAAGGGTGCTGGAGCAACGCGTAATGCACCGCCTCCTCGGCGGCCGCCGGATCGGGAACGTTGAAGGAGACTCGGCCATTCTCGAATAGGCTGCGGATGCCGCCCGTCTGCACGACGGCCAGGTTGCCGTAAACGGAATTGCGCGTCGCCACGAGATGGTAGCCGCTCCACAAGCGGCCGAGAGACGCCTTCTCGACCCAGGAGCAGCCGAAAGGAAAGATCAGGAGCACAAAAACTCCTGTCAGCACCGCCAGCGCCACGGTGCGGCGCAGTCCTCGCGGAGTGACCAGGCTCGCCACAGCCAACAGGTTGAGCAAGGCCAGCAACGCTCCAATCTCAAACGCCGTGAAATACCTGATCAGCGCCAGGCTGGCAAGGACGCCGCCGGCTCCCGAGCCCATCGCTTCCAGCAGGTACACGTTGCTGGTCCCGGCCACCGTGGAAGTTCCGGCCTCCTCGGCGTAGAGGCGGCTGCCCCCGGCAAAAAGCCCTCCGGAGATCACGCAGAAAAAGCCCAGGAGCAGAAGTGAAGTCAGAATCATCGGGCCCGGCCCGAGAATCTCTCCCGGGATCGCCTGAAGGACTCCCTTGCTGGCCCGCACCAGGAAGATGGTGAGAGGAAACGCGACGGCGATGAGCGCTTCCAGAATAGCCATCAAGCGGCGCGGATTGCGCGTTCGCCTCGCCAAACGGCCCAGCACGCCGCACCCCAGCGCTGTCCATAGGAGCCAGCTCCCCAGCATCAGCCCCAAGGACATCTCGTTCCCGTAGAACACAACCATCAGTTCGCGCATCAGGACGATCTGCGCGATCACGGCGGTGAAACCGATCAGGATAAGAACCGCCCGCAGGCTCCTCGCTGTCGCCGCGCCGCCGGACACATGAACCTGTGATTTGCTTGTCGCCGTCACCAGGAGAGGATTAAACTTAACTGGGGGGAAGTCAAACGGAACTGGTGCGGAGTCACCATGATGACGCAATCCCCCGAAGACCACCGAATTCATCGCCGCGAGGCCCTCATTCAGTTGTTGCGTCTGGCTGGAGCCGGCGCCGCCATCACCGGCGTAGGCTTTTGGCTCGCGCGCCGGAGCTCCCGTCCCGAAGAGTCTCTCGCCGCAATCATCAACCGCAGTTTCACGGTTCCCGAAAATCCGAAGCTCCCGGAAATGGTTGTCGCCCAGGGCGATGATCCGCGTGTGATGGTTCGCCGGGCGCTCGAGGAGTTGGGAGGGGTGCGGCGGTTTATTGCGCGGGGCGATCTGGTCGTGGTCAAACCCAACATCGGTTGGGATCGCACACCCCAGCAGGCTGCCAACACCAATCCGGACCTTGTCGGCGAGGTCGTGCGGCTCTGCCGCGACGCCGGCGCCGCCAAGGTGATCGTGACCGACGTGAGCTGCAACGACCCTCGTCGCTGCTTCCCGCGCTCGGGAATCGCGGAGGCCGCGCGTGCGGCAGGTGCTGAAGTCGTTTTGCCGGACGAGAGCAGATTCCGCGAAGTTGATTTGCGCGGCGATGTCTTGAAGTCCTGGCCCGTCTTCGAGCCGTTTTTGGCTGCCGACAAGATGATCAACATTCCCATCGCCAAGCATCACGGCCTCACCGGTGCGACTCTCGGAATGAAGAACTGGTATGGCATCCTGGGTGGGCAGCGCAATCGGCTTCACCAGAGAATCCATGAGAGTTTGGTGGACTTGGCCGTCTTCATGCGTCCCACGCTCACGATCATCGATGCCTATCGAATCCTGCTGCGCAACGGTCCCACCGGCGGCAATCTCGAGGACGTTGTCCTGAAGAAGACGCTGCTGGCCGGCACCGATCCTGTGGCCCTGGATGCTTACGCGGCCAAGGCCTATTGGGACCTGGACTATTCGCGGCTGCCGTACCTCAAGCTGGCCGCCGATCGCGGTCTCGGCACCTACGATTTTGAAAAAGTGCGGACCCGCGCCATCACCCTCTAACATCCGCTGAGACGTCGATGTGCCCATTTCTCGCCGGCTGGCCAGACCCCGGGTGTAAATCAGTTTGCTTGGGGGGTTAGCTCAGAAAGTGTTTCAGGTCGGGACGCACCGCCGCTAGCGGAACAGTGGACCGGCGCGGCCGGCAGTGACCACCTGCCACAGTCTCGTAACTCGTTAGATTCGCGGGGAATGCAGTGCGGTCCCGGTCGCCGGTTGGCCGCCGACGTGCCCCGGCCCGGTGGTGATCTTCCTCCCGAGGCGCAAGTTGTCTGTCCGGGAGGCTCGAAAGGCTTGCATGCAGGGCGTACCTACATTTCTCTCCGCGCGCATCGCTCGCTACACATGTTTCGTGGCTTTCAGCCGGGCGCCCGTTCCATTCCGTCTTTGGAGCGCTTCCCGGCGTGGTGTTTGTGCCGGGGCGTTTCTTCTTTTGATCGTCCTGTCCGCGACGGGTGTCGCTCTTGGGCTCGATAGGGAGAAAGACATCGACCAGTACGGCCACGATACTTGGACCGCGCAAAACGGCCTTCCCGGGGAAGCCGTGTACGAGATCCTGCAAACACCCAATGGGTATCTGTGGTTGAGAACGTCTGCGGGCCTGGTTCGGTTCGACGGGGTGCGATTCGTCCTGGTGGATCCTATCGTCGGAAGCGAGCGGGTCCACGAACCGGTCAAAGCAATCTGCATGGGCGCCGACGGCGATCTCTTGGTCCGCACCACTTCCAGAACCTTGGTCTACAAGAACGGCGTGTTTTCTGATTATCTGCCCCCCGCTCCTCTCCCGGATGGCGATACCCGCCGTGTTTTTGAAACGAAAGACCATGATCTTCTTGTCGGGTCCGATGCGTACATTTACCGGATTGACGGCACACACATCACCGCGCTTCGGACCTCGACCGGCTTTGTAGACGGCTTCCTGCAAGCTCGCGACGGGACCGTGTGGATCGGCGCACTGGCTGGCTTGTTCACCTACCGCGATGGAAGACTCTCGTACCATGCTGTGAATCAGAGGAATTTTTGGGTTGCCTCCCTCGCTGAAGACCATGCGCATGTCTTGTGGGCGGGCACGCTGGAGGGCCTCTACCGGCTCGTGGGAGACAAACCGGTGCCGAAGCGTGTAGCGCAAGACCTCATCACGGCTTTGGTCAGGGCGATCCACGAGGATCGCCAAGGCAACTTGTGGGTCGCCACGAGCGGGTCGGGCGTGTTTCGCAACGTCGGCGGAAAGTGGTCTTCCTTTACCACGCTGAATGGACTGACTGACAACAACGTCTACTCCTTCTTCGAGGACCGCGAGGGAAGCATCTGGGTAGGAACAGGGAGCGGTCTGGACAGATTCCGCGACGCGAAACTCACGCCGCTCACGGTGAGAGAGGGTCTTCCTTCTAATAACACTTCAGCGATCATCCAAGGTCGCGATGGCAGCATCTACATCTTCTGCGATGGAGCGGGACTCGCACGCATCCAGAACGGCGTCGTGAAGCAATTCACAGCCAGAGACGGTTTGGGCAGCAATTTTGGCGGCTCCCTGTACGAGGCCAGGGATGGCAGCATATGGATCGGCACCACCGCAGGTCTGACGCGTCTCAAAGACGACAAGCTCACGAATTACACGGGGAACGGACACCTCAATCCCTTCTACATTTCGGCCATCAATGAAGACGAGGAAGGGTTGATCGTCACCACTTCTGAGACCAACATCTTCCGATTCCAGGACGGCGCTCTCCGTCCGTTCACCGTCCACGGGAGGACCACCCCGCTCTCTCAGCCTGGCTACTACACCTTCACGATTTACCGGGACCCCTCGGGAACGATGTGGTTCGGCACGGCGCAAGGGCTCTTCAAGTTCAGCAAAGCTGAACCTCCGGAAAACGCCCAGCAGAAACAAGTCAGTTTCCCGGTCACGTCTATTTACGACGACCGAAAAGGATACCTGTGGTTGGGAGGCAGAGTGCCCGGGATTACCCGGTTTCGCATCCGCGACGGCCAAGTCACGCGTTACACGTTCCGCGAAGGCCTGTTTGACGAGAGCCCCACGCGAATCCTCTCGGACCGCCACGACAATCTGTGGATGAGCGCGCGGAGCGGGATTTACATGGTCAGCCGGACGGATCTGGACGACGTCGCGGAAGGACGCACCGTTCAAGTCAGGCTGGTTCGCTACGGCACACCAGACGGAATGAAAACGAGCGAGGCCTCTGCCGAGACCAACCAGCCGGCCGGGTGGCGTACCCAGGACGGCAGGTTGTGGTTCACCACAAGGAAAGGCGTCGTGATTGTGGACCCTGACAGAATCCCGCGCAACGAACTAGTTCCGCCCGTCATCGTGGAGGAATTCGTTGTTGATGGACAATCGTTCGCTCTACAGAAAGACATTCGGATTACTCCTGGAAAAGATAAGTTCGAATTTCACTACACCGCTCTTAGCCTGTCCATTCCCGAACGGGTGCAGTTCCGGTACAAGCTCGAGGGCTACGATCGAGATTGGGTCGATCCGGGCCTGCGTCGCGTGGCCTACTACACCAATCTCCCTCCCGGGAGGTACCGTTTCCGAGTCATCGCGTCAAACGAAGACGGCGTCTGGAACACCACGGGCGCGTCGGTGGGCTTCCTTTTGAAGCCTCACGCCTATCAGACAGGTTGGTTCTATGCACTGTGTATCCTGGCCGTCGTGCTGAGTGCCGTCGGGGTCCAGAGACTCTACACACGGCAATTGCGTGTGCGCGCAGAAGAGCTCGGCCGTATCGTTGACGAACGTACCAGGGACTTGCAGGCTCAGAAAGCATTCCTGCGGCAAGTCATCGACATTTCGCCGAACTGCATCTTCGTCAAAGATCGCACGGGTCGTTACACCCTCGTCAGCAAGGCGCTCGCGGACCTGTACTCCCTGACCGTCGAGGAGCTCGTCGGAAAAACGGATTGGGATATCTCCCCGAATCGTGCGGAAGCCGATGCCTTCCAACGGAGCGATCTCCATGTCCTGGAAACATTGCAGGAACAGGTCATTCCCGAGGAAACCATTACGGATGCTCAGGGCCGCATCCGCTGGTTCTTGGTGATCAAGCGGCCCATCCTCGATGCGCATGGCCAGGCAAGCTACATCCTCGGCGTGGCCACGGACATCACCGAGCGCAAGCAGACACAGGAATCGCTCGCTTACGAGCGCAATCTCCTGCGCACCCTGATCGACAACGTGCCGGACGGCATTTACGTGAAGGATACGGAGAGTCGGTTCCTCGTCGCCAATCCAGCAGTCGCCCGGCTAATAATAAGTGCCGACTCCCCAGAGGAGCTACTGGGAAAGACGGATTTCGATTTCTTCCCGAAAGATTTGGCGCAGCGTTACCGCAACGACGAGGTCGCAATCATGCAGTCCGGCCGACCGATGATCAACAGGGAGGAGCCGTGCCAAACAACGGAGGGGCGAGAACTGTGGCTGCAAACCACAAAGGTGCCCTTACGAGACCGGTCTGGGGCTGTCGTGGGGGTGGTCGGCATGGGCCACGACATCACCAAACTAAAGGAGATCGAAGCGGCGCTGGCCCAGGAGCGCAACATGCTGCGCACCCTGATCGACAACGTACCCGATCTCTTGTACGTAAAAGATGTGGAGAGTCGGTTCATCGTGGCCAACTCTTCCGTTGCGCGGTTGATGGGCGCACAGACCCCCGATGATCTGATCGGAAAGAGCGACTTCGACTTTTATCCGAAGGACCTGGCCACCGCTTTCTATGAGGACGAGCAGAATGTGGTGCGCGCCGGGCAGACCCTACTCAATCGTGAGGAGACCGCCACGGACCCCCAGGGAAACAAGCTTTGGCTCCTGACGACGAAGGTGCCCCTCGCGGACAAGAACGGTCAGCCCGCCGGAATCGTCGGCATCGGCCACGACATCACCCGGCGCAAGCAAAGGGACGCCGAGCTGTGCCGGGCCAAGGAGGCCGCCGAAGTGGCCAGCCGGGCCAAAAGCGAGTTCCTCGCCAACATGAGCCACGAAATCCGCACCCCGCTGAACGGCATCGTGGGCATGACCGATCTGACGCTCGAAACCGAACTCACCTCCGAACAGCGCGAATACCTCGACACCGTCAAGTTGTCGGCGGATGCCCTGCTCACCGTGATTAACGACGTTCTCGATTTCTCCAAGATCGAAGCGGGAAGGATCGATCTGGAAGTGACCGATTTCGATCTGCGGGACACCCTGGAAGCGACCCTGAAGACCCTCGCCGTGCGGGCCGACGAAAAGGGGTTGGAGCTGCTGTGCGAGATCGCTCCCGAGGTGCCGGAAGTTATCCGGGGAGACTTCAGCCGCTTGCGCCAGATTGTTGTCAACCTCGTGGGCAACGCCATCAAGTTCACAGAAGTAGGAGAGGTGGCGCTGAAGGTTCAGGTCGAGGCTCAGGACGGCGCGGATCGCATCCTGCATTTTGCGGTGTCCGACACGGGCATCGGGATCCCCGCGGACAAGCAGAACCTGATCTTTGATCCCTTTGCCCAGGCGGACGCCTCGACAACGCGGAAATACGGCGGCACTGGCCTGGGACTGACCATCTCGACGCGCCTAGTGAAGATGATGGGCGGAAAAATCTGGGTGGAGAGCGAACCCGGAAAGGGCGCGACGTTTCACTTCACGGCACGGCTGGGCGCCTCGGATGAGGCCATCGAGGTGGGGACGGTTGCCCCGCCGGAGCTTTTGCGCGGCGTGAAAGTCCTGGTCGTGGACGACAACCGCACCAACCGGCGGATCCTCGAGGGAATGCTGAAGCGCTGGGAGATGAAGGTCACACAGGCGCCGGGCGGAGCAGAGGCTTTGGCGGAACTGTCAGCCGCCTGGCAGGCGGGAGAGCCCTACACCCTGATCCTGACGGACATGCACATGCCCAAGATGGACGGCTTCGAACTGGTCGAGCATGTCCGGCAACGGCCGGAACTGTCCGCGGCCACCATCATGATGCTCACTTCGGCGGGCCACCGGGGGGATGCGGTGCGCTGCCAGGAGTTGGGAGTATCTGCCTACCTATTGAAACCTGTCCGGCAATCGGAATTGCGCGAGGCCATTGCCCGAGTGCTGGACGCGCGCGAACACGCTGGCCCGGTCCCTCTGATCACGCGCTACTCCTTGCACGATGAACGCGAGCCCACGGCTGTTCTGCGCGTGTTGCTCGCAGAAGACAACGCGGTGAACCAGCGGCTGGCGGTTCGCATGCTCGAGAAGAGGGGACACCGCGTCATGGTGGCCGCCAATGGTCGCGAGGTACTCGAAGTACTGGAGAAAGAGAGCTTCGACCTGGTCTTGATGGACGTGCAGATGCCCGAAGTCGACGGGTTCGAAGCTACCGTGGCCCTTCGGGAGAAGGAGAGGGAACAAAACCGAGGAGCCCATTTGCCGGTGGTCGCTCTCACCGCGCATGCCATGAAAGGGGACCGCGAGCGCTGTCTGGCCGCCGGCATGGACGGCTACCTCGCCAAACCCATCCGCTCCCATGAGCTCGACGAGATCCTGGAGAACTACGCGGCCCGTCGGCCGAACGTCGACACCCTGCCGGATCGTGTCGGGCAAACCAAGTAAAAGTGAAGCGAGCCTGCGGGGAACAGCGCCAGGTTAGAGAGAGTGGTTCTCGGCGACGGGGTTGAAGCGCAACTGGGTTTGGAATGCCAAGAAGTCCAGAGTAACGGTGTACTCGACAGAAATCTTGACGAGCTGGGAGTTGTTTTCGATCTTGATATCTTCGCGGCTGGCCGGTATGTCGAGGTCCTGAATTGTCCGATAGATGCTGTCGCGAAGCTGGTCATCGGTACGGTGGTTGACGCTGCCGAACCGCGCCTCGGTGATCATCTTGTCCTGCAACTGGTATTCCGACATATAGGGCGGCACCAGCTTGACCGCCACGAAGACGATCGCAATGAGAACTAACGTCCAGAAGATCGCTTTGAGTTTGCCCACGCCGTGCTCACGCCGGCCGGTGTTCTGGTCGTGATTGAAGAGCATCCTTAAAGAATCTTCGAAGAATGGACAGCGCTTCCGGTTCATTTCTCCTCGATGAGACACGCCCTGACTCAGGGAGTATCGTCCTGCGGCAGGAACCGCGCCCCCATTCTCACGCTAGCATTGCGAGGCAGCACTGTCGAGAGGCTCCGCGACCCGGCGTTCCTGGCAGTCAACGGCCGCTAGTACGCTCGGGCGAAGATGCCCTGCTGGGAGGCGGGCTTGCCGCAGCAAACGCAAGCGCCTGAACCGGCAGGCCGTTCAAGCGGTATGCAGCGCATGGTGGCCTTGGTCTCTTCCTTGATCTTGGCCTCGCACTCGGTGGTGCCGCACCAGAAAGAAAGTGCGAAACCGGTTTCGACGGCGCGCTTGAGATCGTCGTAGGTTTTCGCCTCGTGCGTATGGGCCTGGCGAAACGCAAGTGCCCGGTCGTAAAGAGACTGCTGGATTTCGCCGAGGAGCCCCTGGACCTTCGCGACGATCTCCTGCTGGAGGACGGAAATTTTTCCTTCGCGGCCGGGCTTGTCCCGCCGAGCCAGCACTGCCGATGCCCCGGCCACGTCCTTGGGGCCGAGTTCGATCCGCAGCGGGACCCCGCGCATCTCCCAGTCGTTGAATTTGAAGCCCGGGCTCAGGCCGTCGCGCTCGTCGATCTTCGCGCGCACCCCGGCGGCGTCGAGCTGCTGGCGCAAGCCGCGCGCCGCGCCGAGCACTCGTTCGCGCTCCTCGTCGGTCTTGAAGATCGGGACAATGACCGCCTGGTAGGGCGCGAGTTTCGGAGGCAGGATGAGTCCCTGGTCGTCGCCGTGCACCATGATGATGGCCCCGATAAAGCGCGTCGAAAGGCCCCAGGAAGTCGTCCAGCAATGCTGGAGCTGTCCGCCCTGGTCGAGATAGCGAATCTCGAAGGCTTGGGAAAAATTCTGCCCCAGGAAATGGGACGTTCCGGATTGCAGAGCCTTCCCATCGCCCATCATCGCTTCAATCGAGTAGGTGGTTTCCGCGCCGGCGAACTTCTCCGAGTCGGATTTCAGTCCGGGAATCACCGGGATCGCCGCATCGTTCACGGCGAAGTCGGCGTAGATGTCCAGCATCTGGCGCGTCTCGGCTTCCGCTTCCTGGCGTGTCGCGTGCGCGGTATGTCCCTCCTGCCAGTAGAACTCCAGCGTGCGCAGAAAAAGCTTCGTGCGCAGCTCCCAGCGCACCACGCTGTTCCACTGGTTCATCAATACGGGGAGGTCGCGGTAAGATTGGATCCACTTCGACCACATGTGCCCGATGATCGTCTCCGACGTGGGACGCACCACCAGCGGCTCGGCCAGCTCCTCGCCCCCGCCGATGGTCACCACCGCCAGCTCCGGCGAAAAACCCTCGACGTGATGCTTCTCCTTATCGATGAAGCTTCGGGGAATCAGAAGCGGGAAAGCCGCGTTGACGTGCCCGGTCGCCTTAAATCGCCGGTCCAGCGCCTGCTGGATGTTCTCCCACAGCGCCCAGCCGTAGGGACGCACGATCATGCAGCCGCGCACCGGAGCGTAGTCGGCCAGTTCGGCGCGCAGCACCAGTTGGTTGTACCATTCCGAGAAATCTTCCGCGCGCGTCGGCAGCTTCTGGTCAGCCATGCGTCTTCTTCCCGGCCCTTTCCTGTAGAGAAAAAATCGGCAATTGCAAACTACCGAGCGTAATGGAGCCGCCTCAGCCTGTCAACGAAACCCGCTCCCGGGCAGCGACTCATTTTTGCTTCTTGGGCTGTTTCTTTGGCTTGCGCTTTGTCGAGCGTCCCGTTGGCATTCCTTCGCAGCAGGGAACCACGTGTACAACGATTCCGCCCTTATGACACAGACATGTACAGTCACGCCTACTCTTCACGCCGCAGCCTCATTTGGATTCCATTCCAGCTGTGCTTTCGTATCAGGATGCGATCGCGTTGCCGGCCAGCGCTTCCAGCTTTCTCAACTGTGCGTCCCCGCCGATCACGATCAGGTAGTCATTTGTGCGGATCAGGGTTTCCGGCGCGGGATTGAAGATCATGGAGCTTTCGGCAGGCTTCACGCCCAGGACGATCACTCCCGCCTGCTGGCGAATCGCTGCATCGCTCAGCGTCCTGCCGACCAGGAAAGAATGCTCGTGGACGCGCACCTCGCCGATTTGCACGTCCAGGCGCTCGGTGCCGAATGCGGCGTCGATGAAATCGAGCACGTTGGGCCGCAGCAGAAGCTGCGCGATACGGTTGCCGACGAAGTAGTAGGGGGAGAGGACCTGCGACGCGCCCGCGCGCAAAAGCTTCGACGTCGCTTCTTCCTCGCTGGCCCGCGCGATGATCTTCAAATCCGAGCGCATGCCGCGCACCGTCAGCACGATGTACAGATTGTCGGCATCCGAGCTCACCGCCGCCACGAGTCCGTGGGCCCGGTCGATCTGCGCCCTCTTGAGGTTTTCTTCCGTGAACGCATTGCCCACGATCGCGGGAATCTTTTCGTCCACGGCCCATTGCGCGCGCGCGGGATCTTTCTCGATGAACACGCAGCTCTGGCCATGCGCCCGCAGTTCCCGCGCCACCGTCCGTCCCACGCGCCCCGCCCCGCAGATGATGAAATGATCCGTCAGTTTGGCCAGTTCTCGTTCCATGCGCCTGCGCCCGTAGACCTTTCCGAACTCGAATTCTAGCAATGCCTGGCTGAACGTCGCAAATGCGAAGGCCACCACCGTCACCGACGCGACGATCAGAAAACTGTTGAACACGCGCCCCGTGTGCGACAACGGGTGAATCTCTCCGTAGCCGATCGTGCTCATCGTCGTCAGGGTCATGTAGAATGCGTCGAACCAGCTCCACTTCTCGATATAGTGGAAGCCGGCCGACCCCGTGACACCCAGGGCGCAAACCGAACCCGCTGCCAGCCCGATGCGCCTGCGAATATTCATCGCCCGATCCGTCTCGGCGTTGCATCCTCTTCCGTGCGGAATCGATTGTCAAGCCGCTGCCGCAGCGCCGTTCTCCAGTGGTCACCCGCCCTCCTTTGCCGGTTTTAGCGGCAGGCTGCCCGCTGTGTTCCCTTGGCCGCGGTCGCGTTTCACCCTCAAGGCGCATTGAATTGTCGCTCCGCAACGGTACAATCGGAAGGTGGCTCGAAAGGACTCCACGATGAAACCGTGCACGTTTGCGCTCGTCCTGATGTTTGCTGTTTTTCCCGCCGCCGCTCAGGAGCTTAGAGAGTTGTCCCCAACCGCCGCTGCGGGCCAGCAGATCCTCCAGCAACTGGTCGCGGGCCAGTTTGACAAGGTCGAAGCGCGCTACAACGCCAGCTTGGCGGCGGCGATCCCGCCGGGGAAAACGGCGGAGATGTGGTCGAGCTTGAGCCGGCAAACCGGCCCGTTCGAATCCATCGTGGAAACGAAAACGGGCAAAATGCAGGGCCTCGACGTGACGTTCGTGGTATGCAAGTTCCAGAAAGCGGTCCTCGATGTGCAGATTATCTTCGACCCTGACGGCAAGATCGCCGGACTGCTCGCCCGTCCGCATCAGGAGCCAAAGGCTGCTTGGGTTTATCCCGATTACGCGAAACTCGCTTCATTCACCGACCGCCCCTTGACGCTTGTCAACGGCAAGTTCGAGTTGCCGGGCACGCTCAATCTGCCGAAGGGTGCCGGCCCGTTTCCAGCCGTAGTGTTGGTGCACGGATCTGGTCCGAATGATCAGGACGAGTCGATTGGCGCGGATAAGCCGTTCAAGGACCTTGCTTCGGGACTCGCCTCGCACGGCATCGCTGTGTTTCGTTATACCAAGCGCACGTTGAAGTACGGCTCCGGGAGCAGCGAAGACCCCGCCAAGCTGACCGTGGACGACGAAACCATCAGCGACGCCCGCGCTGCCCTCACGCTCCTCGCCAAACAGTCGGAGATTGATCCCGCGCGCATCTTCTTGCTCGGCCACAGCCTCGGCGGATATCTCGCCCCGCGCATCGCCACCGGCGACTCCCAGATCGCCGGGATCATCATGATGGCGGCGAATACCCATCCCGTCGAACAGCTGAACCTCGAACAAATCCGCTACCTTGTTTCCGCTTCCGCCCAAAAGATGTCTGCTGAAGACGCGCAGAAGCTCACTGCAGCCGCCGAAGACTTCGTCAAGAAGGTCGAGAGCCCCGACCTCAAGCCCGGCGACACCGTCACGATGCTCGGCTCCAACACCCGTGGCGCCTACTGGCTGGACCTGCGGGATTATCATCCCATCTCCTTCGCCGCACAGCTCAAGATCCCCATCCTGATCCTCCAGGGTGGCCGGGATTATCAGGTGACTCCCGCGAATTTCGAAGATTGGAGGAGAGCCCTCGGCGGCCACAAGAACGCGACTCTGAAGATTTACCCGGATCTGAACCATCTGTTCGTTGCGGGAGCGGGACCTTCGACGCCGCAGGAGTACGACATCCCCGGCCACGTGGCCGAAAATGTCGTCGCCGATATCGCCGCGTGGATATCTCCCTCGCCCGCCGCCGAAAAACCGGTCAAGTAGCTGCGTGGCCGGCTTGCTTTGCCGGCCCGCAAGCCGTGAGCGGACTGCGCGTCTCCCGCTGTACAATACCGCTTCTGGCTCGTCCCCATTTGGGCGTTCGCGCTCCCCGGTAAGGTGAGGGAGGACTGGGCTGGACCGAGGAGGACATGGACGGAGCAAAGGGCGCTGTCGTCTTTGCAATCGTCGCGTGTCTTCCACTCCTGATACCGTCTGCCGTGGCGGCCAAAGGCGACGATTTGATCCCGCCGAATGATCCGCGGATCGCGGTGATGGGCCGCGTGGACGCATCCACTCCGGCCCGCTTGCGAGTTGGCTATCCGGGAGTGACGTTTCGCATTCGTTTCGAGGGGCCCTCGCTCGCGATGCGCGCGATCGCGAGCACTCCGAACAGCTACATCGCTGTCTTCGTGGATGGCGGCGAACCGCGCGTGATGCGCTTGCCGCCGGGTGAAAACGAAATTGCCCTCGCCGATGGTCTCGCTGCGGGTGAACACACGGTCGAGGTGCTCCACCGCACGGAGACGTGGGTGGGCGTCATCACGGTCCTCGGCTTCCGTGTTGCGCCGGACGGCAAACTGCTCGCGCCGCATCCCTGGCCCCGGCGCCGCATGCTCTTCATCGGCGACTCGGTCACCTGCGGCGAGGCCGTCGAGCGGCCCGCCGGCTGGAAGCAGGAACGTCCCGCCTCCTGGAACCCCTATCTTTCCTACGGAATGATTCTCGCCCGCACCTTTGACGCCCAGTGTCACTTGGTCTGCTTCGGAGGGCGGGGCTTGATCCGCGACTGGCGCGGACGGCGCGACGTTCTCAATGCGCCGCAGTTTTTCGATCTGGCTGTCCCCGACGAAAAAGACCCGCCGGCCTGGAATCACTCCGCCTACATCCCTGACGTTGTTGTCGTTTCGCTCGGTACCAACGATTTCAGCCTCGGCATCGGCGACTTTCCGGAGCGGAACGACTGGGTCGCCGCGTACGTAAGCTTCGTGAGAATCATTCGTGCGCGCTACCCGGAGGCGCACATCTTCCTCACCGAAGGCGCCATCGTGAACGACGTCGCAGACCCGGCGCGCCCCCAGAAATCCATCTTGGATGGTTATATCGTGGAGACAGCCGCTCGCCTTGCCGATCCGAAAGTGCACGTTTTCGAGTCGCGTCATTATCCCGGCGACGCCGCCGATGCGCACCCCACCGCTCCCCAACACGCTGCCATGGCCCGCGACATCGAGCCCATCATCCGCGCCGCGGTCGGCTGGTAGCGCCGTCTCGAAACGGTGCCGCATGCCTGCGAAGACATACACCATCGTTGGCTTGGGAGAGCTCCTCTGGGATGTGTTCCCGGAAGGCAAGCAACTCGGCGGCGCGCCCGCGAATTTCGCCTATGTCGCCGGCTTGCTGGGGAATCGAGGCATCGTCGCCAGCCGGATCGGCAACGATGCTTTGGGAAATGAGGCCCGCGAAAGACTCGCGGCCCTCCATCTCGAGACGTCTTTCCTTCAGCTCGATCCCGCACATCCCACTGGAACCGTGAAGGTCGCCGTGGATCGTGAGGGCCAGCCGAGCTACGAGATCGTCGAGCCGGTCGCCTGGGATGCTCTCGCATGGGATTTCGAGTGGCAATCCCTTGCGCGGGAAGCGGACGCGGTCTGCTTCGGATCGCTCGCGCAGCGTTCTCCGCGTTCGCGGGAGACGATTCGCGCGTTTCTCAGGAGCATTCGTCCGGGCACGGCGCGCATCTTCGACGTGAATCTGCGCCAGGCGTTCTACTCGGGGGAAGTCATCGCCGAATCCGTGAAGCTCGCGGACATCATCAAGCTGAACCACGAGGAGCTGCCGATCGTCATGCAACTGCTCGGCCTTCCCCACGATGACGATGAATCGTCCGCGAAACGGCTGCTCGGTGCGTGCGGCGCGAAACTCGTGTGCGTCACGCGCGGCGCGAATGGAAGCCTCTTGGCCGGCAGGACCGAACGAGATGAACATCCCGGCTTTCGCGTTCCGGTGAGGGACACAGTCGGCGCAGGCGACGCCTTCACGGCCGCGCTCGTCCATCACTCCCTCCGCGGCGCTTCTCTCGCGGCGACGAACGAAGCCGCCAATCGCATGGGAGCCTGGCTGGTCACCCGCGCCGGAGCGACTCCCGCTCCCGACGCCGCCATCATCCGCCAAGTCCGCGGCGCCGGCTAACGCGCCAGTTGATTCACCGCGCCATTCGAACGGTTCGATGTGCTGACGCTCCTGTCCTACTCGTCCGAATCATCGTCTTCGGGATCCGGCTTGGGCTTCGGAGGGGGCGCCGCCATGAGCCTCAGCACGCGCTCGCGCTCCTGCTTGGCCAGCTTTGATACCGGCGAGCCGGGTTGCGCCAGCTCGATCGCTTGATTCACGGCCGCCAGCGCCCCGTCGTATTTCGTCTGCATTTCCAGCGCGATGGCGTAGCGCAGTACGGGAACAGCGTCCGGCCCGTCCGGCTGCAGATCGATGGCCATCTTCAAATTTCTCTGCGCGCCCAAGTAATCTTTCTCCGCGAGGTACACAGTGCCGATGGCGGAGTAGGCCGTCGCGCGCACCATCCTCTTGCTCTTTTCAACCTGCTCCGCCGGTGTCCCCGGCGTGTAAACGAGATCGATATCGATGGTCTGTAGCGCCATTTGCGCGTCGTGCAAGGCCTCTTCCAGGCGCTCGTCGCGGTCGGGATCATTTTCCCGCGTCTTCTCCGCGATCACGATCGCCACCATGGCCAGCGTCACCGGTTCAACGGGATTCAGCGCGAGCACCTTGCGCCCCATTTCAATGCACTTGTCCGCGTTGTTCTGCTCCTGGTACGCGAACATCGCCCGGGAATAGAGCAGGTAACGCAAGTCGCTGCTCGGGTATTTCTCCGCAAAACTGTTGGCCGCGGCTTCCAACGCCGGGGGGTCCTGAATCTGCGCCGCGGCCTGGAAGGCCTTGGACTCATCTTCCGTCTTGGCTTGCGGCGGAGTCTTACCCACCGCGGCTGTTTGGGCTTGACGCTGCCCCACTGGCGGTTCTTGCGCCGGTGGTTCTTGTGGCGGCGCCTGCTGCGCCACGGCCAGCCCAGCCAGAACGAAGACCGCCAACATCAAGACGGCAACTCTTTTCACTTCCTCTTTCTTGATCATGCAGTGGTCACATGCGCGTTTTGCGGAACTGATGATTGTAAGAGAGTTGGTGGCCAGTGACCAGTGGCCCGGGATCGCGCTGAAAGCTCAAAGAGTCGAACTCTGAAAGCAGACCGGGAGACGCAGCCGGCGTGGAGGAGCACCGAGTCTGAACGGCGCCAGCCTCATCTCGAAGCCCGCGCAACCCTATTGGAAAACCCGCGCCGGGGAGGTCGCTAACGCCGCGGGCCTCCCAGGCTAAAGACAACGGAAATCATCGTGTCCACTTCATAAGGCTCGCCGTTCAGCAGCGTCGGTTGATAGCGCCATTGCCTCACTGCGTCCAGCGCTGCTTGAATCAGCAGTGGATCGCCGGACACGGCCCGCAACTCCCGTACCGTGCCGTCCCCGCTGATGACCGCGTGAAGCAAGACTGTGCCCACGATGGCCGCATGGCGCGCCAGCGGAGGGTAAAACGGCGCAACGTAGTGAACCAGCTTCGCTTCCTCCAACTGGCCGCCGAGATGCACACGCTTTGGACCTTCCTTGGGAGGAGGGAGGGGTATCGTTGCGGAGACGTTGACGAGTCCGCCGAGTACGCCGCCATATTGCCCGCCGGGCACGCCGCCCGGCACTCCGCCCATCGTGTCCACGATGCCAGCGTCAGACGTCAATGGATCCTCATTGACCATCGCTACCGTTCTTGGCACAGCCTTCGGCGCGACCAAGGTGTTCGCCGGCATGATCCGCTCCAACGGTCTGACCACTCGCTGGATCGGGGCCGCAGCTGGAGGCGGAGGCGGCGGCGGGGGCGGCGCTACCAACAGCGTCACCAGCATCTGCTTCGGCAGCAACGTATCAGGATAGATCAGCGGCACCACGATCAGCACGCCCAGCAGTGCAACCTGAAGGCCTGCGGACACGATTACCGTCCAACGTTTGTGCGTCTTCACCTTTACCAGACCCGTTTCCCTGAGATCGTCGAACATGGTTTCTCTCCCTGCGGCTGCCCCGACCTTGCGAGGCGCCGCGCGAATTCCCGCCTTTCTGCGCGTGAAACCCGTCCGCGTGGCCACGATCGATACAGGTGCACGCAGCCGGGATTTTCATCGCGGCTTGATTCACTCCGAAATGAGCAACGGGGAGAACGACAAGTGCGAGCGTGGGACCTGCCGTCTTTTAAACCTAAACCGCCTCTACAAAGAGTTAGATGATGGCGCCGGCGCGGCGGTTACATCGCCAATCCGGCCGCCCGGCGCTCACCTCTACCACACGCGGCAAGCTTTCGCCGGGGCCATGGGCTGGCCGGTCTTGCAGCTAAAGGCTTTCGAGAATTCGGGCATGTTCACGAGCACTCCATTCGTGCGGAAGCGATCCGGCGAGTGCGGATCGGTGGTGGCGATCAAGCGCTCCAGCTCGGGCCGCCATTGCGAACACCAATTCTGCGCGTAGCCGAGGAAGAATTGTTGGATCGGCGTGTAGCCATCGGCTGACTTCTTGTTCTGATCGGTTCCTTCCTGAGCGGCGCGCGCCACGAAGGCCAGATAGGCGAGGCGCAGCCCGCCATTATCGGCGGTGTTTTCGCCAAGCGTGAGTTTGCCATTGAGCTTGGTGTCGCCAACGCTGAACTGCGCATACTCATCCACGAGGCACTGGGCCTTTTGATTGAACTTGTCCGCATCCTCCTTGGTCCACCAATCTTCCATGTTGCCGTTACCGTCGAATTGACGGCCCTGGTCGTCGAAACCGTGCGTCATTTCGTGCCCCATGAACAGGCCGATGTGTCCATAGTTCGGAGCGTCGGGCTGTGAGGCATCGAAGAACGCCGGCTGAAGCACGCCGGCCGGAAAGTTGATGTCGTTCATGTTGGGGTTATAGAACGCATTCACGGTGGGCGTGGAAGTGATCCACTCTTCGCGGTCCACCTGCTTTCCGATCTTCGCCCATTGCCGGCGCGACTCGAACTCCGTCGCGCGCAGGCTGTTGCCGAAGGCGTCTCCCCGGACGATTTCCAGCTTGGAATAATCGCGCCACGTGTCGGGATAGCCGACCTTGTTGGCGATGAGGTGCAGCTTCTGTTTGGCGCGAGCTTTCGTTTCGGGGCTCATCCAGTCGAGCGAGGCGATGTCCTGGTCCATGGCGGCTTCGATGTCGCGGATCATCTGCAGCGTTCTCGCTTTGCTGGAGCCTGGAAACTGCCGCTCCACGTACACTTTGCCCAGAGCTTCGGGAAGAGCGCCGTCGGTGCTGCGCACGCACCGCTTCCAGCGCGGCTGCTGCTCGGGAGTGCCCTCGAGCGTACGCGAGTCAAAGTCGAATTTTTCGTCATCCAGCGCCTTGGGCAGAATCGTCCCGGGCAGGGAATCAGCGAGCTGCCACCGCAGATAAGCCTGGATGACCGGGAGGTCCGTCTGTGCGATCACTTCGTTCAAACCCTTAAAGAACTCCGGCTCCGCAACGTTCAGGCCGGTAAACGCCGGTGCGCCGGTCGAAGAATAAAAACGGTCCCAGTTGAACGCTGGGGTGAGCGCCTGCAACTCCTTCGTCCGCATCATGTGATAGACATTGTGGGGATCGCGCTGTGAGGTTACGTCCAAAGAGACCTTGGCGAGCGCGGTTTCGAGCTTGAGGATGGCCTGGGCGTCGCCGGCAGCCTGGGCGTCCGCTTCTCCAAGGAGCTTCAGCACGTTCGCAACGTGCTGCACGTACTGCTTGCGGATCTCTTCATCTTTGGCGCCGGTGCGGAAGTAGTAGTCCTTTTCCGGCAAGCCGAGGCCGCCCTGCGCCACTGCGGCGATGTTCCTTGTCGCATCCTTGAAGTCCTGCTGGGAGCCGTAGCCGAGAAAAGCATTCACTCCGATGAGCTGATCGTGCGCCAAGAGCTCGGGAAGCTGGTCTTTGCTCGTGAGCGCGCTGATGCGCTGGAGTTCCGGGCGCAGGACGGAGAGGCCCTTTTCCTGGACGGCGGCCTCATCCATGCAGCTCGCGTAGTAGTCTCCGATCTTCTGGGTGTTGGCATCGCGCGAAGGTGCAGGTTTGGCCGCCTTCGCCAGGATGTTGCGGAGCACTTGTTGGTTGTACTGTTCGAGGTTGTAGAACTCGTCGGAGTAAGGCGAATCGTTGGGAATCGGATGCAGCTTGCTCCAGTTGCCGCAGGCGTACCGGTAGAAATCGACGCAAGGATCGGCGGCGGTGTCCATGACGCTCTTATCGAGACCGGGGATGAGCGAGAAAGTGCTCTCCGAGTTCGCTGCCGTGGGTGCGGTGTTGGTCGGCGTGGTTTGCGCGAGAAGCGCGGTGCCGCAAGCCGCGAGAATGAGTGCCGCGAGAACCGCCCTCAGTGTGTATCGCATCCGTTCCTCCAGACAGAAATCATACAATAGAACTCCGGCGGTCTTTGCGTTTGCAGAGTCCGGCTTCGGGCGGGCACGGGAACGGGAAGGCGGTGGACAGAGGAGGCGAGGACAATCCAGAGAGCAGAATTGGTTCTTGATACGAGGAAGCAGAGCGTGACCTGTGGAAAAGTACCCCACCCCCCACCCTTTTTTGTAACTGCGGATTCTAAAGGGTTCTAAGTCCAATGTTTTGGAACTGCGCATGATAAAGGACTTACAGACGAGTTTTTCGGAACTGCGCATTCTAAAGGGGATACAGACAGACGTTAAACGTTTGAACGTTAAAACGTGGGAACGTTTAGAAGTGGCCGTAGACAGTAGAGGGCGATTTATCACAATTCATGGTAGCACAGAGTTAACTACATGTCAATAGTGACGTTAGAGCATAACGTATTCGAACGAGTGCGGGAAAAGCGTTCGAATCGGAGCGATGACGCATTCGAACGAAAATTGCGCAAAGCCAAGAAAACCAGTAAGTTCTCACCACCGGGAAGGCAAGACCCACCCTCGCGCGAACGGAAATTGGCACGGTGAATGCCAATTTCCCCACCGTTCGCTGCGCGAAAGATGCGGCACCCGGCAGAAAAACCACGCCGTCATCAGAAAGCCATGCATCCTCCGGCGTTCCCGCATCACCTCGGCCAGAGAAGCGAATTCGGCCTCGCCCAAGGTCCGCCGGAGCCGGTGAACCCGGCAGGTGATGAAGAAGAACCGCTCGGAGAGAATCAAACGCCGCAACCGCGACACGCGAGGAATTGTAGCCGCGCACCACACCCGAAAAGCCGCAGAGTTTCAAAGACCCCCAAAACCGCAGAGTTTCACGGACAGAAACTCTGCGCTACCCGCTTCAGGGCTAGAGCCAAGCGTGTTCTCCGAGGCGCGCGGCTTGGAAACCGGGGAGATTCGTGCCAACATCTCGGTTGCGTTGAAAGGCGGGAACCTATTGCCTCATCCAGCGGGAGGAAACTCCATGAATAGCGGCCGGCGTGGAATCCAACTGATGTGCGTAGTGGCGGTTTTGGCGTTGTGCGGCGCGGCGCGCGCGCAACAGATTGCGAAGCATCCGATTACGTTCGCGGACTTGGAGCGGATCGAGCGCGTCAGCGAGCCGCAGATCTCGCCCGACGGCAAATGGGTCGCGTACAAGGTGGTGCTGCCCGACTTCGAGGCCAACCGCAACGCCAGCAATATCTGGCTGATCGCGACGCAGGGCGGCGCGGCGACGCAGTTCACCTTCAGCGGACACGACTCCTTGCCGGTGTGGTCGCCCGACAGCAAGACTCTCGCGTTTCTCTCCTCGCGCGGCGGCACGACGCAGGTTTATCTCCTGCCGCTCTCCGGAGGCGAAGCGCGCGCGCTGTCGCACCTCTCGACCGGCGCGGACAATCCCAAGTGGTCGCCCGACGGCAAGCTTCTGGCGTTCACCTCGCTGGTCTATCCCGGTTGCAGCGATGACGCGTGTAACCGGGCGCGCGATGCCGAGCGCGAAAAGAGCAAGGTGAAAGCGCGGGTGTACGACCATCTGCTCTTCCGCCACTGGGACCACTGGTCCGAGGACAAGCGCAGCCATCTCTTCGTCGTGCCCTCGGATGGCGCGCTTCCTCCGCGCGATTTGACTCCCGGGGCAAATTACGACGTTCCTCCCGACGAGCGCGGCGGTCCGGAGGACATCAATTTCTCTCCTGACTCGAAGGAGCTGGCCTTCGTTGCGGTGACCGACAAGATGGAAGCGGCCAGCACGAACGGCGACATCTTCACGGTTCCGGTGACGGGCGGAGAACCGATGCGTCTGACGACGAATCCCGGCTTCGATGCGAATCCCGTGTATTCGGCGGATGGAAGGTACATCGCGTATCACGCGCAGTTCGTGCCCGGATACGAATCCGACCGCTGGCGCGTGATGCTCTACGACCGCAAGAGCGGCACGCATGAGAACCTGAGCGAGCATTTCGATCGCTGGGCCATGAAGCCGGTTTGGTCGGCGGACAGCCAGACGATCTACTTCGTTGCCGAGGACGAAACGCTGCAGCCGATTTACGCGCTCGCGGCGAAGCCGGGAGCCGAGCCGAAGAAGATTGTGCGCGAAGGCTTCAACGACGAGGTGTCCTTCGATCGCAGCGGTCACACGATGGTCTTCACGCGATCAAGCATGACGGTGCCCCCGGAGATCTTCATCGCGGCGAGTGATGGCTCGGGCGTGCGCCAGCTCACGCACCAAAATGACGGGCTGCTCGCCACGCTCGATATGAATCTTGCGGAAACGTTTTGGTTTCAGAGCAGCGACGGCGCGCGCATCCAGGCGATGCTGATTCGTCCGCCAGCCTTCGACGTTTCCAAGAAATATCCGCTGCTGGTGCTGCTGCACGGCGGGCCGCAGACGATGTGGGGAAATTCCTGGGGTTATCGCTGGAACGCGGAGATGTTCTCAGCGCCGGGGTACGTCACGTTGATTGTCGAGCGGCGGGGCTCGACGGGCTACGGACAGAAGTTCACCGACGAAATCACCGACGATTATGGCGGCAAGGCGTACGAAGACATCATGAAGGGCGTGGACTACACGCTCGAGAAATATCCCTTCGTGGATGCGAGCCGTATGGCCGCGGCGGGCGGCTCCTACGGCGGCTACATGGCCGATTGGATCGCCACGCACACGGGACGCTTCAAGGCGCTCATCAGCCACGCGAGCGTTTACGATCAGCCGGCGATGTACGGCTCAACCGAGGAATTGTGGTTTGTAGAGCACGACATGAAGGGCATGCCGTGGACGAATCCGGCGAGCTACCAGACATGGTCGCCGCTGACCTACGCGGGCGAGTTGGGAAAGTACAAGACGCCGATGCTCGTCATTACCGGCGAGCGCGATTACCGCGTGCCGTACACGCAGTCGCTAGAAATCTTCACGGCGCTGCAGCGGCAAGGCGTGCCGTCGAAGCTCGTGGTCTATCCCGATGAGGGCCACTGGATCATCAAGCCGCTGAACGCGCAGCTCTGGTACAAAACGTACCTCGACTGGCTGGCGACGTATTTGAAATAGCTCGGGGCGCTGTCTCGCGCGCCCGCGAGCGCGGATCGAATCAGCCTTGCATCCGCGGCATCGTCCTCGAGGACTAGAGTCTACGAACTATGCCCGTGATGTTCACGGGAATTCTCTGGCGCCGCGGCCGGCCATCACCCTCGTGATTGGACATTCTGTAGCGTTGATTCATTGGGTTCACCCAGACATTGTCGAATGACGGCCAGGAGCTCGTCGTTATCCACGGGCTTTTGGAGAAAGGCTTTGGCCCCGGCCTGGAGAGCGCGGTCCTTGTTTGCGTGGCGGTCACGAGCCGACACGACGATGACGGGGATCACGGAGAGGTACGTGTTTGCCTTGAGCCTCTCCATGACCACGAAACCGTCGCCGCCGGGCAGACCGAGATCGAGGATAATCAGATCCGGCTGGTGCTTCCGTGCCTCCGCAATGCTGGAGAGCGCGTCGGCCGCGAAGAAGGTATCGTAGTGGTTGGCTTTCAGCCGGATGTGGTACCCCAGCCGCACGTCGTGATCGTCATCCACGATGAGAATTTTCTTATTGTTCATGATGGTATACCTCTCGCAATGGTTTCCGATTTGATGAGCCCTTCGATTCTTGCGGCCATTTTCTCCGCAAGATTCTGAATCGGCGCATTTGCATCTGTTGGGACCGGCTCCAGCAATTTGTAGGAAGTCGAAAAGGTCAGGCCTGATTCCTTACATTGTTTGAGGCGTTGGAATTGTTCCCGAATCCGCCGGGTGAGCACCGCCACGCCTTTTTCATCCGCAAATGCTACGACAAAGAAGAGTTCTCCCGGTCCGCCGGAGCTCATCTTCGGCAGCAGTACGTCCAAATCGGGAAGCATGCATCGTTCCAAGAGACCGCGGGTGTCACGAGACCAATCCTCTCGTGTTTCCTTGGAAAACCAGCCTTCCTGCGACCGAATCTCGATGGTCACCAGGGCGGCCGAATCGGCCGGCCACATTTCATTCTTGAGGAGCGGGGAAATCAGGTGGGCCAGCGAAAAAACGGGCAGGGTAAACGAAAAGATGGATCCTTGCTGCGGCGAGCTTGTGACCCAGATGTGGCCGCCCTGTCGCGTAACCAACTCCTTGCAGATGTACAGCCCCAGTCCCAGGCCCTTGCGGCCCGCCTGACCGGGGCCCGTTACCTGGTAGAGGCGTTCAAAAATCCGCTCCGTCATGTTCGCGCTGATCCCACATCCCGAATCCGAAACTTCCAGGAGCAAGAAGTTTGGATCTTCCGCGAGCAGTTTGGCCCGCACCGTCACCACACCGTCTCGGCCCGTAAACTTGAGGGCGTTATCCAACAGAATGATCAGAATCTGCCGGATGCGCGTGGGGTCGGCATAGGCCAGCGGCAGGAGCGGCGGCAAGTCGAGGGACAGAGTAATTCCTTTGGTTCTGGCAGTTCCCTGCAGCGTCTTGACACTGTATTCGATGGCATCGGAAACGGACGTCGATTGCAGATCGATGGTAAGCTTGCCCGCCTGCGCGCGAGTGACCTCGAGTAGATCATTAATCATCGACTGAAGCTGCCCAACATTTCGCAGAATGATTTCCAGGCATTCGCGCTGCTCCAGACTCACCCCGCCGGCCAATTCGTCCACGAGGATGGTCCCGAATTGGTGGATCGCCGCGAGGGGCGAACGAAGCTCGTGCGAGACGTGGGAGAGGAATTCATCCTTGAGCTGCAGCTGCAGCTTCCTGACCTCGTCCGTTTCGACTTTCATGCGCTGGCGCTCGATGGCATGGTGAAGGGCCCGAAGAAGCGCGTGGCTCTCGATTTGGCCTTTGATGAGATAGTCCTGGGCACCCTCCTGCAAAGCTTGAGCGGCCATTACTTCGTCGTCCAGGCCCGTCAGCACAATCAGCGGGACGCTGGGCGCGGCCGCGTGCGCTTGCCGCACGGCTCCCAATCCTTGTGCATCGGGCAACCCGAGGTCGAGCACGATAACGTTCACCGCACTCGCCGCAAGATGATTCACGGCCTCGCTCATGCACCCGAGGTGTGTCAATTCGATGTTCACCGAGCCCGGCTCATTGAGCATCTCGCGCAGCAAACGCGCGTCTCCTGGATTATCTTCGACCAGAAGTACTCTGATAGGCTCGCCGCTCATTTCCCTGCTCCGTGTGGCAACTCGACTGTTGCCAGCCAGAAATCGCCGGGTCTGTCTTCGACCAAGAGAATTTCCATGGGGATGCGATTGCTCATTTTGGTTTCAGGAGTTCACTTCGCTTTCGGACAGCGTAAAGTGAAAGGTGGTGCCTTGCCCCTGCTGCGACTCGAGCCAGATGCGTCCGCCGTGCCGCTCGACTATCTTTTTGCAGATCGCCAGCCCGATTCCGGTGCCGGCAAACGTTTCTCGTTTGTGCAACCGTTGGAACATGCCAAAAATCTTCTCGAAGTATTGAGGGTCAATCCCCAATCCGTTGTCTTGCACCGAAAACACCCATTTCTTCTCACCATTCTCGGCGGCAGAAATGTGTACCCGCGGGACTCCAACGGTTCGGTACTTGATGGCATTACCCACCACGTTTTGAAACAACTGGACCAGTTGCACGTCGTCTGCCAGTACGGTGGGCAGGGCGTCGTACGTTACGACGGCGCTGCTTTCTTCGATGACACCACGTAGATTGATGAGCGCCTGTCTGAGTGCTTCTTCACTGGAGGTATCGCGCAGATCCTTTCCTCTTGTTCCGACACGCGAATAGGTCAGTAGATCTGCGATCAATCGCTGCATGTGGTTCGCGCCGGCCACGGCATGAGAAAGAAACTCATCGGCATCGGAGTCCAGGCGCCCCTTGTAGCGTTTGGCCAGAAGCTGTGTGTAACTGGCAACCATCCGCAGCGGCTCCTGGAGATCGTGCGAGGCGATGGAGGCAAACTGCACCAATTCTTCATTCGAGCGGTTTAGCTCCTCCAATTTCTGCAGTAGATGTTGTTCCGCCTTCTTGCGCGCGGTGATGTCACGGATCGCTGCTGTGACTAGAATTCCCTCCGGGCTTTCCAGCGGGCTCAGCATGATCTCGATGGGAAAGTCGCTCGCATCCTTGCGGCGCCCCTGCAGCTCCAAGCCGGTTCCCATCTGCTGCGCCAGCGCCTCTTCTACGGATCGAAAACCGTCCGCGGTCAGCCGTTCCGCGAAGCCTTCCGGAATGATGTTCTTGACCTTCTGCCCTACAAGTTCATCGCGGTGGTATCCGAACTGTTTTTCCGCCTGAAGATTCAGCAGCACGATTTCTCCGCCCTGGTTCACGACCACGATCGTGTCCGGAGCAGCCTCCAGCAGACCTCGATATTTGCCCTCCATCTGTGCCAGGTGCTCTTCGGCCTTCTTGCGCCTGGTGATGTCACGGATGGCCGCTGTGACTAGAATTCCCTCCGGGCTTTTCAGCGGGCTCAGCATGATCTCGATGGGAAAGTGGCTCGCATCCTTGCGGCGCCCATAGAGCTCAATCCCGGTTTCCATCTGCTGCACGTTGGGGTCGTCCAGAGACCCGCTGCCGCGCGTGAGCAGCCGCTCCGCGAAGCCTTCCGGAATGATGTTTTTGATGTTCTGGCCCAGCAGTTCATCGCGGGGGTATCCGAACTGTCTTTCCGCCTGAAGATTCAGCAGCACGATTTCTCCGCCCTGGTTCACCACCACCATCGCGTCCGGGGCAGCTTCCAGCAGTCCTCGATACTTCGCCTCTGCATTCAGTTCGCGGATTTCGGCCTCCGCCCTTCTGCGCTGGCTACACTCCACGTTCATTTTTCGGGCGTTCGACCACACCAGGACGGCAAACACGACTACGTTGGAGGTGGCAAACAGCGCCAGACCTAATTCCGTTCCGTACATTCCCGCAAGCTGTCCCTGCCAGCGGATCCACCCCAGAAGAATGGGGATGGTGAAAACCGCGGGGAGAAGCCGGCGCGCCATCACACTTCCCGACCCTTCGCCCGTAAGATCGCCGGCGATACCGGTCCGAGGCCGTGCAAAGAACACGGCAACGCTCAACAGAGATAAGGCGATGGCCGTGGGTATCGCGACCTGCGTGTACAGCCAAATTCTATAGAGGGCTGTCGCGTGATAGAGATAGCCGCTGATGGCCATCATCGCGATCAGCGCGGCCCACAAGCTCAGCACCTGCGCCGGCCGGCGCCCGCGCCGCGTCTTCCAGTCCAACAGTAGAAGCGCCAAGCCGATGGCCAGAAACGCCGTTGCCGTCGTGGGGGCCATGCGTCCGGGTGAAAACGTTGCCGCGGCTCCCACAGGCTCATTGAACAATAGTTGGTCGATCCGCAAATTCAGGCCAAACAGGTATTCACTTACTGTGGCCGCGCCTATCAACGCGACCAATAAGGCGAGGAAACGAGCGATGTAGCCCCTTCGGGTGCGAGACTCGCCGGGGAGCAGCAACCACAAAGATGTCCCGGAAAATGCCAATCCCAGCGCCGTGTTGACCTTCAAGACGAGGAGTCCAGGAAGAACGGATTTCAACAATTCAATGTGGAACGCCCAGCCACTCAGAATCAGACACCCCAGTACGACAACGGCAATGGCTGTCGCCTCGCAGTACATCCTCAGAAACTTGAACAAGCGAGGATTGGCGTCAGACATCGAAGCTCCGAACATCACGGCAATGCGACTTTCGAACTACCCCTCGAAACTCATCCATATCAACGGGAATTTCCCCTTCATCTCACACCAAACTCGGAACGGTAGCACTGTGCCGGACACCCGCGCGGAAAGGCTGAAAGAGGGCAGCCCGAAACCGCGTGCCGGCTAGCTTCGAAGGGGATTAGGGTTTATACCGGCCCCATACGGGGTCAATTGGAAGGGGATTAAAGTTTATACCGGCCCCATGCGGGGTCAAGCTGGCCTTGCACGCAGGTGCCCAATAGACTACGAGCTGAGAATACTTGCGTGTGGACGCTGGGGAACCAAGCCAGTAATGTGAATCTTGCGCGAACGCGGTGCACGGCTCGCGCTCGTTGGAGTCGCGATCGGCCCAGCGGCAACCTTGAGGCTGACTCGACTTGCAGGTTCATTCCTAACGAAGACTTTCGCCATCCGAAGAAATCTGAAAGCGATCGACTGGCAATCAAGAACATCGTTCCGGCACAGCGCGAAGGGATTTCAAGGATCTGACGCACTTGTGGCACGATCTCGACCAGGGGCGGTGGACACTGGGGAAATCCATCTTCACAGCCCATGGCTGTGATATAAAAATTCTCTCACTTCTCCCGGAGTTAATCCTCGGGCCGGTTACTTGGGCATTGAAAATGGCCGGACGTTGTGACCGTGTCACGTGGCTTAGAATGGCGCTATTCGCAGAAGGGTTGGCTATGAGGGAAAGAGGTTGGCAACACGGTCTCTCTCAAGGAGATTTCAAAACCATTCATGAAAATCATTCGCGATGCAGATCGGGCGGAACAACTTCACTGTGCAATGGAGCAGAATGACGGTTCCTACTTGCGGGCAGATGGAGATCCTTTTCCCTCCATCCATGTGTCCGGCGAAAGAGCTGACTTCCATCGCTTGCTTGCGGCCATCGACCCGACGATGATCCGGTGCATCATCAGCATCGGTATCGAAAAGATCGGGAGACTTACGAATCCCGCGCGCAACGAACCGATATGACCATGGGTGGCATTCCCGCTTCCACGGATCTGATTTCCACATTCATGCGCGCCGTCGAGTCCGCCGGAGGCACGATCGAGTGTGCGCCACGCGATCCGGAGGCCATTGCGCGGGCAGTCTCCTACCGCAGCAAGGGTGCGAAAAGAATTGCTATCGCTGAATCGCGAGAGTTGCCGCCCGAATTGCTAAATCCTTGTCGCGCTTTTCCCGATGCTCTCTCCAGCCTTGCAAAATCAGAGCTCGCCCTTGCAGAAGTGGGAATAACCGAAGCATTTGCCGGCGTAGCGAGGACGGGTTCAGTTTGCGTGGAGATTGGCGAAGGAAGCGCGGGCGCCGTCAGCTTGCTGGCGCGGCAACACATTGTGCTCCTTGCTGCGGAATGCGTTGTGGAACGTCCGGCGGATTTGCTCCGTCCGGAATGCCTGGACGGCAAGGGGTTGACCAAGGACTTCGTATTCGTAACGGGGCCCAGTGCAACGGCGGATATGGGGCCATTGGTGCGTGGCGTCCACGGCCCGCATGCCTTGCACGTCATTCTATTGACCGGACAATGAGCGCACGCCATCACACCACCGGCTCGCCGCGCGCTGTGGCCGACAAGAGCAAGAAAGATGCATTGCTTTCCGCAATTCGCATGGCGCTTCGCATCGAGAGCAAGGCGGTTCGCCACAACACGCAAACGTTCAATCGAAATCGCTACGCCGCAACCTCGGCCATTCCTGATTACGAAGCGTTGAAGGATCGCGCCAGGGCCATCAAAGAGCATTCCATTGCGAATCTGCCGGAGCTTCTTCGCACGCTGCGGAGTGGCGTGGAACGCAACGGCGGGAAGGTCTTTCTTGCAAAGGATGGAGAAGAGGCTTCTCGATACATCACGGAGGTGTGCCGCCAAGCAGGGGCCCGGCTGGTCGTGAAGGGCAAGAGCATGACGTCGGAAGAAGTGCATCTCAATCACGCGCTGATTCAGTCTGGAATCGAAGTGGCGGAAACCGACCTGGCCGAATTCATCCTCCAAGTGGCCGACGAACAGCCATCCCACCTTGTGGGGCCCGCGATCCACTACAGCCGCGAACGCATTACGGCTCTCTTCAAGCAGAAGTTTCAAACGGAGCGGCCGCTTGATACCGGTGAAGAACTGACCGCTTTCGCGCGAGAAGTGCTGCGAGAAAAGTTTCTGCAGGCAGACGCGGGCATCACCGGTGCGAACCTGATTGCCGCCGATTCTGGGACACTCATGCTGGTCGAAAGCGAAGGGAATATCCGCATGGCATCGCTCTTGCCTCCGCTGCATATTGCGATCGCGGGGGTTGAGAAAGTAGTTTCCTCCCGCGCGGATCTGGCGCCGTTCCTCGAATTGCTTGCCGCCAGCGCTACAGGCCAGCCCATGACGTCCTACACGAGCTTGATCCGGCCACCGCTTCATTCCGCTCCTGTGCTTTCGGAGAAGCCGGTCCGCAGGGAGTTTCATCTTGTCCTGGTGGATAACGGCCGGATGAAAATGAAGCAAGATCCGGTTCTGCAAGAAGCTCTCTATTGCATTCGTTGCGGTGCGTGTCTCAACTCTTGCGCAAACTTTCAAACGGTCGGAGGACATGCCTTCGGCGGAGAAACGTACTCGGGGGGCATCGGAGGGTCCTGGGAAGCGGGCACGAAAGGAATCGCCTACGCGCGGTTCAGCGATCTTTGCACGGGCTGTTCGCGCTGCGTTCCGCAATGCCCGGTGCGGATTGATATTCCCTGGCTGAATGTGGTGCTCCGGCAAAGACTCATGCAGGACGATTCTGGGAACAAACCGAGTGCGCCTGGGGCGGGACCGGTTGCGGGCCTGGCAGAGGACACAAATGTGCCGCTGCAAAAGCTCTTTTTCGGCCGCTACGATTTGTCGGGAAAATGGGGAGCGCGGTTCGCGCCCGTCAGCAACGTCGTGAATCGGCTGCGTCCGGTTCGCGTTGTGCTGGAAAAGGTTTTTGGTTTGGACCGGCGCCGTCGCCTGCCGTCTTTTGCCCGCAACACGTTCGAGAAATCGGCAAGTCGAACAAAGCAAAGCGCCGTGGCGCAGATTTTCGTGGCGCCCAAGCCACGGGTATGCGTGTTTGCGGATATCTTCACGAACTACAGTTCGCCTTCCCGAGCCCTGGCGACGCTTCAGGTGTTGCAAGCTCTCGGCGTGGATGTTGTGACAAGCAAAGTTTCTGCCGAGGGCCGCGCGGCGCTTTCGCAAGGGATGATTTCAACGGCCAAACGTCAAGCGCAAGAAACCGCCGTACTCCTGCGAGCTCACATGGAAGACGGCCGGGAGATTATTGTGGTCGAGCCAAGTGTCCTGGCGATGTTTCACCTGGATTACCGGCACCTTCTCGACGGGCCGGATGCTCCGGAACTCCTCGCGCGGCTGCGGCAGCATACGTTTGATCCGGCGGTCTTTGTCAGGAAGGTTTTGCGGGATGCCGGGATTCCACCTGACAAGGTATTCCCAGCGAACGGCCATCCGCGAGGCACTCGAGTCTTCTTTCACGGTCACTGCCAGCAAAAAACCATTGGGGCTGCGGCGCCAACGGAAGCTCTCTTGCGCGAATCGGGATTCGATGTTGTCACCTCTCGCGTAGAGTGCTGTGGCATGGCCGGAAGTTTTGGCTACAAGCGGGAATACTACGATCTCAGCATGGCTGTCGCAGCCGACCTTTTTGAGCAGGTTAGGCTGGCGGAGGCCGGCGGAACGCCGAGGATTCTCGTAACCACAGGCATATCCTGCCAGGAACAGCTTCAGGCCGGTTTTTCACGTCCCGTCCTGCATCCCATGGAGCTGCTCGCGGAATTCGTAGGCAATCCGTAATGGTTCTCCCGAATGGCTCTCCAGGCGCTCCAACAAGTCGACCGACCGCCTTGTCAACCCGGAAGTGTTCGTCCCCTCCGGTGCTCGAGTGATTTCCTCGCTTTCCTTGCAAGTAGAATCGCGTATCATTTGCGGCAGCGGAGTCTCTAATTCACGATCCTAGGTCTTCGGGGCAATGCACAAAGACTTGTTGAAAGTCGATCCGAGAGACAACCTCCTCATCGCACTGAGAGATTTCCATGCGGGCGAGACCGCAGCCTTTAGCGGCGAGAACTATTTGCTTCCCAAGGATGTTCCCGTCAAACACAAGTTCGCCATGCGAGCCCTTGCTCCCGGCGACGCCGTCATCATGTACGGCGTTCTGGTGGGGAAGGCGGTTCATCCCATTGCGCGCGGGGAAGTAATCACGACTCTGAATGTCCGTCACAGCGCCGCGGATTTTCATTCAAAGGACACCGACTATCTCTGGACGCCGCCGGATGTGAGCCGTTGGCGGGCGAAGACGTTTCTAGGCCATCATCGTGCTGACGGCAGGGTCGGCACGCGCAACCATTGGATCGTTGTGCCACTCGTTTTCTGCGAAAACCGTAACCTGAGTGTCCTCCAGCAGGCCTTCGAAGAGGAATTGGGCTTCGCCGCTCCCCAGATCTACCGACGGCAGGTGGCGGAGATGGCGCGGTTATATCGTGAGGGCAAGGCCGACGGAATTCTCCAGCATTCCTTTTCGCCGCCGCAGGCCAGCTCTACCCTTGCCAAAGTTTTTTCGAATGTTGACGGCATCAAATTCCTGCTTCATGAGTCCGGATGCGGCGGCACGCGAGAGGATGCCAACAATCTCTGCAATCTTTTGGCAGGATATATTTGCCACCCGAATGTCGCCGGAGCCACGGTTCTCAGTCTGGGCTGTCAGCATGCACAAGTGAGCATCCTGCAGGAAGCGATTGCGCGCCGGGTTCCGCGTTGCTGGGGAATCTCAGCTACGCGTACGACCTGGCCGGGCGCCGCGTCAGCACAAGCGGCAGCTTCGCGCGGACGGGCTTGCCGAATCCGGTAAGCGCGGCGGTGTACAATGCGAACAATCAGTTGACGCAGTGGGGCGCGGCGACGCTGAGCTACGATCTGAACGGGAACATGCTGAGCGACGGGACGAACACCTACACGTGGGACGCGCGCAATCAGTTAGCTTCAATTGCGGGCGGCGCGACGGCCAGTTTCCAGTACGATGCGTCTGGCAGGCGCGCGAGCAAAACGGTCGGCGGCGTGGGGACGCAGTTCCTCTACGATGGGCCGAACGCGGTGCAGGAGCTCTCGGGTAGCACTCCGTTGGCGAACAGTCTGACGGGCGGGGTGGACGAAGTGTTCACGCGGACCGGCCAGGCCGGCACGTGGAACTTCCTGTCCGATGCGTTGGGCAGCACGCTTGGCCTGACGAACGGGTCGGGAGCTTTGGTCGAGCAATACACCTATGAGCCGTTTGGGAACACGAGCGTCGCGGGCTCGGTGTTCAATCCCACCCAATACACCGGCCGAGAAAACGACGGCACCGGCCTCTACTACAACCGCGCCCGATACTACGATCCGAGCATCGAGCGGTTTATTTCCGAGGACCCTCTCGGCCACGCGGCTGATTTTGCGCCTGCTGGGTCTGATGCTCCAACCTTCAAGATAAACTTTGGCACAGGAAGGTGATGATGAACCCTAGCGAGCTAGTCATCGATCGAGACGCGTTTTCCGTCTTAAGCGGAGAATGCGAAAAGCTTATCGACACTCGGAAGCGTTTGCCGGATTTCGTTTTTCGCCGTTCATTCGCAAAATATTTTGCGATTGAGCATGCCCACATTTTCAAGAAAGAATTTGGGTCATTTCTTTTTCAGATGGCGAATATCTTTGAAGACGAATCCGTCAATTACATGACACTCGATCCCCATCCTTTGGATTACTACTACCGGCGCTGCTCCTTTTTTGGTTTGGCTTCTTTTAAGCCTTCGAGTTTAGTGGGAAGATATGTGCCTGTAATGGCCCGCGGGGGGAATGTTGATTCATTTCGATCTCGTGGCGGAGATGTCGGGGCATTTTGGGGTTCCTCCCTGAAATGGGTAATATCGTGCGATAGAATCTCATGGGAAATGGCTCTCATTGCCGTCTCGGAAAATGTTGATGTACCAACGATTAGCGGTTTTCGATGCATGGATGCTTCATGGCTTTCAGATTACATCAAGAGTCAGTATTCTAAGGATGCTTCTGTCGCTTTAGAATTTACCCAAAGACTGGTCGCGAACTATCATATTTAACAAGCAGTACCCATTCCCGCGGAAGTCTCGGAGGTCGGAGCCGATTTATTGGCCAACCAGGGCAGCCAGCCGTGATCGACCTGTAGATCTCCACCTATGTGGAAAGGGCTTGGTGTGAGCAATCCTCCGAAACGTTGGCGGGTAGGTCTGGTAACGCTCATCGTATTCGCGCCTTTCTGCATCTGGTTCTTTCTGGGCCTCTTCTACGATAAACTCCCTCCTCCCAGACAGGCCATCGCAGTTTTCTGGATTTACCTGTTTGGGAGCTATTTCGTGATGAAGGCCATTTTGCGGAAGCCCGCCAGCAACAAGCAGTAAAGGGAGTAGCCCGAGAGCTTTCGAGCAACACTCCGTTGGCGAACAATCTCACGGTCCAGATATTCTTGTTGATCCGCTCAATAGTGTCGTCAAGCCTGTTCCGAAAGGCATAAATGAGAAAGTGGCTATGGTCGCTCAGTCTTGCTTTGTTGGTTTGGGCTGTAAGTCTCAAGTTCTCTCCCGAGGGAACAATTGCGGGCAGTGTGACTCAGCTGCGCTTCGAAGCTTTGTCGATCCTGTTTGGTGCCTTTGTCGGACTGATGTTCGGGCTCCTTGTAACCAAGTGACCGGACCGAGTTTTTGTACCAGTCGGCATGAGAGAGTCTACATCACAGCCTGTCTACACCGCCGTGCCCAAAATAGAAAAGCTGTCCGGTGACGGGGCCGATATTCGTGTTCGACATGGCCGCAGCGAAATCCGCTACTGACGAGACCCTGAGGAAATAGGGTGGGGTGGCCGGGAAGGATGGCGAGGGCAGCGGGAAGTAGGCGAGCGAAGGTCCCTGAATGACGACATCTCCCGATGTGGCCAGGCTGGTGCCTTGCGCCTGGGCGGCATCCTCGAAATCATTAGCCGTCCTGTTCGCCGTCTTGCCCCCATCGGATAGCGACCATCTCTCCTTGTAAGCGAGATTCCCTTGCGTAATGTCCAAGACCAGTGTGTCGCCGTCCCAAGAGACCCCGGATTCGGTCGTCCACTGTCCTCGGAGCAGACTCAACTGGACGCTCGCGGGCTTGGCCCGAAACCGGAGTGATTCCCGCGGCGACCGTGGCAGAAAAATGGCTCTTCCGGTTCATTCCATTGGAGAATACATTTCCCACTGGGCGACCGCCGAGGTTACCTATCCCAACCAGACAGAGAAACCCGAGCCGCTAGAGTTCACCAAAGATGGCCGGCTGAACCGAGTTCTACCTTCAGAGAGATTGAGCTTGACAAGCACCAGGACAATACCCTAGCATCACTCGCGTTTCAATGGGGAAGTAATTTCCGTACGGCACTACCTGGTCCGGGGAATAAGCATTCTCAATTTGAGGGGTGACGGTTATGACCGCTATTTCGGATACGCGGGAATCACGACAGGGTGTGACGTCATATTGGCGAGTATGGCAGGCACTGCGCCTCGCCGCCTTGGGTGCCGTGGCGATGTTGGCAGCCCAGACGGTTTTTGCTCAGGGCTACGGGAGGATTACCGGAATCGTGACTGACCCGGCCGGCGCCGCAGTGCCAAACGCGAAGATTACCGTAACACAGGTAAGTACGGGCGAGACTACGACGACAACCACGGCTGGAGACGGGACGTACGCTTTTCCGTCATTGCGACCGGCACGGTATAACGTCTCGGCGTCCGGTGCGGGCTTTGCCACCTACGTGCAGACTAACCTTTTGCTACAGGCTGACGAGTCGCTTACGGTGAATATTGGTCTTAAGGTGGGCGCCGTCAATGAGACCGTCACGGTCGAAGCCAACGCGATTCATGTGGACACCTCCTCCGCTACGATATCGCAGGTGGTGGATCAGAGGCGGATCACCGATCTCCCGCTACTCGTTCGCAACGCAGCCTCACTCACCACGCTGGTGGCCGGGGTTGTGCTGGCGCCTAGTGCCCAGGCGGACCAGGGGCAGACAAAGACATTTCCTACCGTGGTGGCGGTCACCGCCAACGGCTCACGCATTGGTCAGATGAGTTACATGTTGGACGGTGGCAACAACGTGGACGAATACACGAACGTCAACGCGCCATTTCCATTTCCAGACGCCTTGCAGGAATTCAGCGTCCAGACGAGCAACTACAACGCCGAATACGGCCAAAATGCTGGCGGCGTCGTCAACATCGTCACCAAGAGCGGGGGCAGCGCTTACCACGGAGACGTCTTTGAATTCAATCGCAACGCGGTCCTGAATGCCTCCAACTGGTTCAGTTTTGCAAATGGGAAAAGGGGAGTAGTGGACCCGCTCAAGAGAAACCAATTCGGCGGCACTTTGGGCGGCCCTTTCAAACTTCCCGGCGTGTCAACGCCGCACTCCTTCTTCTTCGTCGGTTACCAGGGCACGATTGTTCGCGATAGCCCGTTCAGCAGCAGTGCCGCGAGTGTGCCAACCGCGGCACAGCGCAGTGGCACCTTCAACGTGCCCAACGCTGCTGGGTGCCTGAACAACCCATTCACCGGCGTGCCTTACCCCTGCACGGCCGTGGGGTCAACGCCCGGAGTGAGCACGATCGATCCCCTGACGTACAACGCAGCTTCGCTCGCGCTGCTGAATCATCTCCCTGCCGGCGATGCTTCCGGCTCGGTTATCTTCCAAAGGCCGACCCGCCAGAATTTCAACGAGTTCGTAGGGCGCTTCGATCAGGAGATTCGCCAGAAAGACAAGTTGAACGTGCGCTATTTCTATGACCGGTTCCATAGCGACGGCGTCCTCGATCTGACCAACCTGCTCACCTATTCCGATCAGGCGACGATTAACTATCAAAACGCGCTGGTTTCAGAAACGCATACGTTTTCCGACCATCTGTTGAACAGCTTCATTCTGAGCTGGCAAGAAGACTTCGCTGCGCGCGGCCCTCTTCCCGGAGGCATCAGCGTCGCCGACCTCGGGGTGAACATGTGGCAGCCGGCGTTCAAGCAAATCAATCAAATCCAGGTCGCCTCCGGCTTTACCATTGGAGACAACCCTGCAGCGACGTTCGAGCGGAGCAACTACACAATGACCGATGACCTCCATTGGGTCAAAGGTCCGCACAACATCGCGTTCGGGGCCCACGGCGAATTCAGCAAGGTGGTCATCAATAATCAGTATCGCCAGCCTGGAACGTTTACCTTCAATGCGCAGAACTCAAACAATTCGATGGCCAGTTTTCTGCTTGGGTATTTGGCCAATTTCCAGCAGGCATCCGGGCAGTTCTTCAACAATCGAGGCAAGATCTTCGGTTTTTACGTACAGGACAGTTGGAAGGCCAACCGCAGGCTTACGTTGAACTTGGGACTGCGCTACGAACCCTTCTTCCCGTGGCATGAGATTGATAATCGCATGGGCGCATTCAGTCCGAGCGCATTCGCCGCGGGCACTCACTCCATCATTTATCCCAATGCCCCTGCCGGTCTGCTGTTCCCCGGTGATGCGGGGATGTTGCGCTACGGCATCCGCTCGGTCTTCACGGACTTCATGCCGCGCGTCGGCTTTGCCTGGGATCTATTTGGCGACGGCAAGACGAGTCTTCGCGGAGGCGCGGGGATATTCTATGACACGCGCCTCAGCAGCGTGTTCAACAACATCTACACCAACAGCTCGCCGTTCATTACCAACGTGAGCGTCAATTACCCCACGGGCGGCTTCAGTAACCCCTACGCGGGCATGACCAATCCGTTCCCGGCACAACAGCCGCCTCCGAGCACTTTCATATTTCCGACCGGGAGTTACCTGACGTACGATCCGTACCACCAGTTCCAAGAACCGGTCAGCTACAGCTGGAATTTGGCGGTTGAACGGCAAATAACAACGAGTGCGCTGGCCCGGATCGCTTACGTCGGTTCCCGAAGCAACCACCTATGGGTGCCTATTGAACTCAATCCGACGACGTTCACCGGCACTGGCGCCTCGGCACGCATTTATGCGCCTACGTACACGCAACAGATCACGGAGGCCCAATACTCGGGGAATGCTTCGTACCATTCCATGCAGCTCTCCTTCGAGCAGCGCTTGCGGCGCGGGCTGACGGTGCTGGCCAATTACACCTGGTCGAAAGCCCTCGACGATTTGCCGTGGGGCGCCAGTGTCACGGCGATCGGAACAAATGCGTCGTACGTGATGCCCATTTACGCGTCGAACTACAAGCAACTCGACTTTGGACCGTCCGATTTCGACCATCGGCACGTTTTTTCTCTTTCCTACGTGTGGGAGATGCCCAAGCTGCACAATGGCTGGAGACCACTCCGTTACATCGTGAACGATTGGCAGACCAGCGGGATATTACAGGCCCGCAGTGGCGACCCGCTGACGATCACTTCGAGTTCGTCCGACAATTCGAAGACCGGGCAGAATCGTGATCGGGCGGTGATGACGGGAACTCCGTACGGTTCTGGTGCATGTGCTGGTGTCACGAGTCCCTGCGAGGATTACCTTCTTCCCAGTTCGTTCTCTGTCAACCCTCTGGGGACGTTCGGAAATGCCGTGAAGGGATCTATTGTGGGGCCGGGGTACTTCAACTGGGATGTCAGTATGATGCGGCACTTTACGCTCACGGAACACCTCAAGGGGGAGTTCCGCGTCGAGTACTTCAACGTGCTAAACCATCCCAACTTCGGCGACCCTGCGACAGGTCTCGGCGGCAACTTTGGGCGCATCACCAGCACTTGCCCCAACAACGCCAACTCCACACTCTCCGGGGCCGGCGCTGCCAGCACCTCCTGCTATGATCCGCGTATTGGCCAACTTTCACTCAAGCTACTGTTCTAGAATCTGAGATAGCATGGGGCAGTGCAGATTGAAGTTCTGCGCTGCCCCCTTCTTCACAAACAGATTAGGTCTGCGCAGGTGAACCATGCTCGCGCGACGAGACTCACTGTCTTCTGGATTGAAGTTGGGAGCAAGGCTCACGGCGGGTTCCGTTGTCGAGGCGCTTCTCGGACGCGAGGGCCACGCGCTAGCCGGAAGTTCCGCGAAGGGGGCGACTGCGATTCTCGGCCGTAATTCCCTCAAAGCGCATGCTTCCGCTCAAGGCCTCTTCGTGGGCGCGGCGGTTAACTTGAAGTTGCTGCGGTCCGAACCGAATTGCGCGTGCACTCTGGCGGAACAGCACAACATGGTCGTGGCGGAAAGCGCAATGAAGTGGGACCACCTGCGACCCGCGCCGGACCATTTTTCGTTCGACGAAGCCGATGAACTTGTGGTTTTCGCGGAGAGCCACAAGATGGAGATACGCGGTCACAACTTCGTGTGGCACGAAGAACTCCCCGCATGGTTTGCGAACACGGTGACCAAGGAAAACGCACGCAAGTTTCTCACCGACCACATCATGACCGTCGGACGCCGATACAAGGGGAAGATCCATTCATGGGACGTGGTGAACGAAGCGATCCTTCCGAAGGACGGGCGGCCGGATGGCCTCCGGAAGTCTCCCTGGTTTGAAGTGCTAGGGGCCGATTACATCGAGATCGCTTTTCGCGCGGCGCGTCAGGCGGATCCTCACGCGCTGCTCACTTATAACGACTACGGGGTCGAGTACGACAACGAGGAGAACGATCAAAGGCGAGCCCTGATCCTGCAGCTCATGCGACGGCTGAAGGCCGCCAACGTGCCGCTGGACGCGGTGGGGATTCAATCGCACAGTAAGGCCGGTTCCCCATATCCGATCGGCAAAGGCCTCCGCGATTTCATGGCGAGCGCGCGAGAAATGGGACTGCAGATTTATCTGACGGAATTGGACGTCAACGAAGACGACCTGCCCTTCAATGACGTGGCACAGCGCGACCGCGCCGTCGCGGACGTGTACCGCGACTACTTGACGACGGCGCTTTCCGAGCCGGCCGTCAAGGCGGTGGTCACGTGGGGCATAAGCGACCGTCACACTTGGCTGAACGACGGACCCACGCACAAGAGGAAACAGCCGAACCGCCCGCAGAGATCGTTGCCGTTTGACGACAACTATCAACCCACCGACGCGTTCTTCGCGATGGGGGAGAGTTTTGACGCACGGAACACCTCAGGAGAAGGCTGACCGAAGAGGACACGAAGTCTCACGAAGGCCTCTGCCTCGCGCTTCTTACGGTTGTCAGACTATCCCGCCCACCACTCCTAGGCGTATGTCGCCGCGAGCTCGGCATTTCGCTCGCGCCGTTCGGCAGTGATTCTCTCCAGATATCCGCTGTTCCGGAAAGCCTGTAACGGATCTTCCGGAAGGCCGTGGCCGCGTCGCCATTCGCGCAATACCGGGCGGACATCCTCCCAGAAGGCACTTCGCAGGCATTCTTCGGCTTCCACGAGGCTGCATCGCTGCTGCAGCGATGCCAGGCGCTGATGGTCCACGATGACCGCCTTTGCGTATAGTTCCTGTGCCGTGCACACTGTCTGAAGCACAGCTTCGATCTTTCCCTTGAGATTGTGGCTTTGGTCCACCATGTAGGCCACATCTGCATACCCACCAGTACCCCACGCGAACGTGTGAAGTTCGTGGAAAATGCGGAAGATCTGGTACGGATCGATCGAGCCGAGGGTGAGGTCATCGTCCGCGTAACGGCGATCGTTGAAATGAAACCCTCCAATCATTCGATGATGAAGCAGCCAGGCCACGATCTGCTCGATGTTCTGGGATTGGTAGTGATGGCCGGTGTCCACCAGTACGAAAGCCTGCGGTCCCGCGGCGCGCGCAAACAGGAATGCCATGCCCCAGTCTGCAACATCCGTGTGGTAAAAAGCCGGTTCGAACGGCTTGTACTCGAGCAGCAACCGTTGTTTGGGACCCAAATGTTGATGGACTTCCTTCAGCGCCGATTCAAAGTATCCGATGCGGTCTCGGATGCTCTGCGTCCCCGGATAATTCGAACCGTCTGCGAACCAGGGTGAAATGTCGCGGCTCTCCAGAGCACCAGCAATGGCCACGCAATCCAGAATGTGACTCACCGCCCGCTTGCGGATCGCAGGATCGGGGTTGCCGATTGAGCCGTACTTGTATTCCTGGTCTTGAAAAACGTTGGGATTGATGGAGCCCGCCCGAATGCCATATTTCTGCGCCAAATCACGAACGTGGGCGACATCCTTCAACCCGTTCGGAAGATCCCACTTAACGTGTAAGCCGATTGTGGGACAGGCGCCCGTCAGAGTGTGCACCTGCCCGGCATCCCCAAACTTGTCTTCAAGCGAGATCGCCGCGGCCGGTTGGAGAAACTTCCCAAACCTCGTTCCCGTGTTGGCAAATCCCCATGAGGGCAATTCGATTTTGAAAGCATCAAGAGCCTGATGTATGAGTTTTTTGAGTTTTTCCGTCATCCTAACCGCCTTTGGCGCCTTTCCTATCTCCAAACTAACGTACGGGCAAGGACTCAATTTGTGCCGGCGCACTTGCCCCAACAGCCAGCCGACCTGCCCACTCCGCTACCGCAGCGGCGCTGACCCCAACGTTCCTCCTGTAGTCGCCCCCGAGAGCAGCAAGTTGGATGGCAAGATTGCCCACTGTCGCGCTCTCGGAAAGGCCGGCCGCAACCTCTAGGCCGGTGGATTTCTCGGTGAGCCGGTTTAGTAGAGAGTTCCTACTCCCACCACCGACCACGCAAATGCGCTTCAAGCATCGCCCCGTGATGTTCGCCAAATCACGCAGAACAGCCGCGTAGCGAGCCGCAAGGCTGTGGAGGATCAAATTCGCCATCGCTGGCTCCTCCGCGATTGGCGGACGTCCGGCCCGCTCCAGTTGCGCATGAATTCGTGCCGGCATGTTTCCCGGGAGCAGTAAGTCGGGATCGTCCACGTCGAAGACAAACGCAGGCGGCGAAAGGCGTCCGCATTCGTTGAGCAAGTCGTCCCATGTCCAGGTGTGACCTTGTGACTGCCAGTACTGCATACACTGATGCAACAACCACATGCCGTTCACGTTCTTGAGGAAATTGATCTTACCGCCGATTCCGCCTTCATTGCTGAAATTGCCTCGCTCCGCTTTGCTGCTGAGGCAGGGGGAGCTAAGCGCACAACCTACCAGCGACCACGTCCCCGAGCTAATGAAGGCCCAGTCCTCTCCTTGAGCCGAGATTCCTGCGATGGCCGACGCGGTATCGTGACAGGCCGGAGCAATCAATCGTGTTTCGCGAAACGCGGGCAACCGCGCGAGCCTTCCTGCCACGCGTCCAACATTCGTGCCCGGCCACACGATCGGCGGCGCTGCCTTCAAATCCAAGCCGGCTGCCGCGAAGATTTCTTCGCACCATGCGCGGCTGTCGATCTTGACCATCTGGGTGTGGGTGGCATTGGTGTACTCGGAGACTACTTTGCCCCCGAGGCGGCTCATCACGAATTCCGGTAAATTCACCCACTGCGTGTTTTGTGAGGTACCCTGCAAGCCGTCCGCATGGAGTTGATACAGCGTGTTCAACGGAAGCGTTTGAATGCCCGTCAGACTGTATAGCCGGTCTGCAGAGATGCGGCTATGAACTTGCTTCTGCGAGGCAAGTGTTCGCTCGTCGCGATAACAGAAGGGATTTGCCAGAGGGTGTCCCGTTTCATCCAGACGTACATAGTCCACCGCCCAGCCGTCCACGCCGATTGCGGCGATTCCTTCAGGTGCAAGTTCGGCGCAGGTCCGCAAACTTTCCTCAACGCCGTCACAGATGCGGCTTATGTCCCAACGAAGAGTGCCTTGCTCCCGCACCGGCGCATTGGCGAAACGATGGATCAATTGGATATTCGGGTTGTCATCCAACCACCGCAACAGGGAAATGCGGCAGCTTTCAGCTCCCAAATCAACCGCCACCAGGGTCGGATTGCGGGCGGGGTTGACCATGTCGCCTTGGCGGAGCTTGCCATCGCGGCCCTGTGGGACAGCGTTCATCGCAGAAAAGCCTCGGTGAGTCCGCCATCAACGGGTATCAGGTGACCCGTTGTGCAGCGCGACTTTGGCCCGGCAAGAAAGAGAATAGCCTCCGCGCAATCCTTCGGATCAATCGCCTGATGTGTGAGGGTGCGCTGTGCGTAGAAACCCGCCAGCAGAGCGCGCAAGGCTTCGTCGTTCAGGCTGTCTTCGAAGGGAATCCCGTACTTCTTCAGCGAACCAATTACCCGATCGCGGGGGAACATGGTCGATCTCTTGATCACCGTTGCCGGACTGATACCGTTAACTCGGACTTTCGGCGCAAGCGAAACTGCCAACTCGCGAACCAGGTGGCTGACCGCCGCTTTGCTCAGGTCGTACGCTTCACTTCCGCGCTTCGGAACGACGGCGTTTGCTGAACTCGTGAGTATGATGGAAGCATCGAGATCCTGCTCCCTAAAGACTCGCGCCGCTTCATCCGCCAACAGATAGTTTGCGGTGATATTCACGTCGAGGGTCTGCGTCCACTGTTCATCGGCGATCTTGCCGTCAGCGGAGGAAGGAAACAGCGCGGCCGTATTGATCACCACGTCAATTCCGCCGTAGGCGGCAATCACCGCGCCGATCGCTTCCCGAATGGCGCCACGCTTCCGGATGTCCACTGCCACCGCGAGAGACGTTTCCTTGCCGGCGCTGGACTTCACTTTGTCTGCGGTGTCTTGCGCAGCTTGACGGTCGAGGTCCGCAACCGCAACATGCGCGCCCCGCTCCGCCGCGAGCATCGCGGTTTCGCGTCCGATACCGCTACCGCCTCCGACAACCAGGACGATCTGACGGCTTAGTTCCTTCTCCAAGGGCTGTCGGCGGAGCTTGGCTTCCTCCAACTGCCAATACTCGATCCGGAACGCTTCCGACAGAGGCAGAGCCACATAATTTGAATGCACTTCGAACGCCGAAGTGGGCGAGGCGGGACCAGCTTGAGGCAATTCCTCGGGCGTCACAGATGAGCCGAGAGATGTGGCTCCCTCCATCACACGGATTGCGTTTGTATAGAACTCGCCGGCGAGCCGTGCTTCGGCTTTGCTCTTGGCGAAGCTGAACATCCCGATGCCCGGAATCAGAACAACGCTTGGATTGGCATCCCGTATTGCTGGCGAGTCTGGCCGCGCGAAAGACCGATAGTACTTTGCATACTCTGCGCGATATTTCCCCAGCGCTGAATCAATCTCCGCGCGCAAGGATTGCAGACTTGCCCCGGGCTGCCACGGCACAAACAAGGGCCGTACCTTGGTTCGAATGAAGTGGTCGGGGCAGCTTGTGCCCAGGCGAGCTAGTTCCTCAGCATCCTGGGAATTCACGAACCGGTGGACTTCAGGAAGGTCAACGTAGTGACCAATCATGCGGCGCGAAGCCGAAATACGCCCGCGCAGAAACGGGGAAATGGCGACAGCCTGACTGTGGCGCTCGGGCAAGGTCTCGACCCGGGCACCGCCGAAGAGCGCGCTCCCCTTTCTTTCTACATGGCTCGAAACGAACTGCCCCAGCTGGTCAATGATCGAAAGCGTGTTTTCATAACACGCTCGCTGCGTTTCACCCCAAGTGAGCAGGCCATGTCCACCCAGGACCACGCCGTCACAATCGGGTATATCCTGTACCGCGAGGCGCAGCATCAAGGCCAATTCGAAGCCCGGGCGCTGCCAGGGAAGCCAGATCAAGCGGCGGTCGAAGGCGCGGTTGAATTCCTCCATCTTTTCCCGCCCGTTGGCCGAAGCAGCTAACGCGACGCCCCAGTCCGGATGCAGATGGTCAATGTGAGGAGACGGCAAGAAGGCGTGCAGCGGGGTATCAATGGACGCAGCAACAGCGTTCTTGCCAAACGTACAGAGCGGGTACATGTCCACCATTTCATCTTCGTGCTCGACTCCCCGATAGCTCGCCTCTGTGGCACGCAGCTTGTCAAGGTAAAGGGCGGCAAGCCCGGAGCGCTGAATACTTCCTAGGTCGCCTCCGCTGCCTTTGATCCAAAGCACTTCGCGCTTAGTCCCGTCGAGAGGATCAGACTGCAGAATCTTCGAACTCGTATTCCCCCCGCCAAAGTTGGTGATGCGCAGATCAGATCCCAGGAGGTTGGAACGGTAGCGCAACAGTTCAACTGCATCCAGCTCCTGGGCCGTGCGGTGGTCCCAGCGGTCTTCCAAGTAATGCAGGGCCGTCCCGGCTTTCATGACAGTGCTGCTCCCTGGAAATGGAGAGGCTTCAGTACCCCACTGATCTCCGCTATCCCTCGCAAAACACATATCATACACGAACAGTGCAATAGGGCAACAGTTTCCATGGAGAACTTTGGAGAGCAAGCAAAGGCCGAAGGGACGACCTTCGTTCGGCTCGGGGAGATGTCAGGCCTTGGCCGATTCACGAACTGAGTCTGCAGTCACGAGTTTGTGCTCCACATAGTTGTAAGGGGGGACACGCTGTCCAGCGAGGAGGGCAAGGCCCAGGTGGACAAGCCGGGGTCCGTAGCTTTGGGCTTCGTGAGACACGGAGCCGATGAGCGGACTCCCGACGAGACGCATTTCTTCCAAGGCTTCCGGAATACAGTCCTGCCCCACAATGGCCACGTATTTTTCCCACTTGAGTTCCCTGACGGCCTGCACTGCACCGAGCGCGCTGGTATCCGTAGCAGCCGCAATCAAGATACCCCGGTCCTGGGGGTTACGACGGAGAAAGTCGAGCACCATGCGGTAGCTTTTGTCCCTCATACCGCGACCGTCCATGCGAATCAGGTTGCTGTCTGAAAGATCCGGCAGTCCGGATCGAATGCCTTCAAACGCTCCTGTAATCCGGCTCTGAACCAAGGGACCGGCTTCCTCAATGTCTAATCCAAAGACCCAACGGACTTTGCCTCCCCAAGCTTTCTTGGCATGTTGAGCAAGGTATTCGCCTGCCTCAAAACCCACCAGATAGTTGTCCACGCCAAAGAATGTAGAGTGAGGATGTGGAATATCGACTGCAATGAGCGGGATGCCAGCATCGTCGATCTTGTGCGCAATCACGGGTGCCACCCGCTGGTCAATCTGGAATTCAATCACCAGGTCCATATGTTCGCTGACGAATTCATCGGCATTGGCTAGGGCTGTGGAAGCGTCGTAACGATTGTCGAGCACAAGCAAGTCCACCCCGGCAGCAGCCGCGGCCGCCTGGAGGCTATCAGTGACGGCCTGCGAGAAGGGCATCTCCGCGGACTGGCCACCAAAGCCAAAGCGGGGTTTCTTGGGGCGAGTCATGAGGCGATAGAGGCCACCCTCAGACGGGGCCACGTATCCCCGGTGAACGAAGGTTTTCAAAATGCGATAGATCGTGGTTTTGGAAATGTGGGTACGCTGATACATCGCTTCCAGAGACAAGGACCCACGCTCGCTCTGCAAAAGCTCGAGAATGTCGAGGGCTTTCGAGAGGACAGGAATGAAATATAGTCGCTTAGGAGCAGGACGCTTCAACGTGCCACGCCTCCTCGCAAATGTGCGCACCAACTATAGCGCAGAGCCCTGTTTTCGCGCGAATTCAGTATCTCAAAGGGTTTGATATGCAGCGCTCCTCGGTTGGGGTCCCCTTGCGCCGCACAAAAGCACTCTATTATGCGGGAGAGAAGTCCGCCGTTTCAATAGGCCACTTACATTACTATTGACATATCGGGTCGTTCAAGGCTAGGGTTCAAAATCTTGGTTGTTCTCGTGCGCTCGCGACTAAACTGAAGATAATACGTGGGTCCAAATCCACCTCTAGGTGTCGTATTCCACTGGATGGGAGGCTTGTCCTCCGGCAGTTGCTACTTGCCTTTTCGGGGAATCAAACGGTGGGCTTGGGAGACCTACTGGCTCCTACAGGGAGTGGTCAGCTGGATTGTTGCCCCCATCCTCGTCGGATTGCTCCTTGTTCCCGGCCTCCCCAACATTCTTCATCAAGCGCCGGCGCGAAGCATCGCGCTGGCCTACTTCTGGGGATTCATGTGGGGCTTTGGCGGGCTGACTTTCGGTCTTTCGGTCCGCTATCTGGGACAGTCTCTGGGCTACGCCATTGCCTTGGGCCTGACCGCTGCCTTTGGGACACTGATGCCGCCATTGTTCGCAGGAGAACTGGGCAGTATTGCGGCGAACCGGCCGGGCCGCGTGGTTCTCTTGGGAGTGGGGATTTGCTTGATCGGCATCTCGCTGACTGGCATTGCAGGCCGGCTGAAAGAGAAGGAACTCAGCCCAGCTGAAAAGAGGGGAACCATCAAAGAGTTCAATTTCGTCAAAGGTCTGCTGGTCGCGATCTTTGCCGGAATCATGAGCGCTTGTTTTGCGTATGGGCTGGCCGCGGGAAAGCCGATTGCAGCTCTCACGAAGGGATACCTCCTTAGGAGCGGCCGTGCGGATCTGTGGCAAAATCTCCCCGTCTTGGTCGTTGTTCTGTTGGGTGGCTTTACCAGCAATTTCATCTGGTCGATGACGCTGATCCTGCGCAACCAGACAGCTTCCGAGTATCTGGGTTTGCCCTCGAAGAAGTCGGTTCCTGCAACTTCGTTAGGCGCTGCTGTCGCCAACCCCGTTCGGCTGCACTCGATGACATTGGCTTCCAACTACGTTCTCTCCATTTCTACCGGCCTGATGTGGTACTTCCAGTTCTTTTTCTACAGCATGGGACAAACCAGAATGGGGAAATACGACTTCTCCAGCTGGACGCTCCACATGGCTAGTATCATCATCTTCTCTACCGTGTGGGGAGTGCTATTGAAAGAATGGAAGGGCTCGAGTCGGCGCACCGAGGTTCTGGTGGGACTAGGACTCGGTGTGCTTGTGTTGTCTACTGTCGTCGTAGGTCTGGGGAATTACCTCAAGCTCCAAGCTGGAGTTCAGTAGCCCGTGGGATGCAAAGCCCTCCGAGTGAACGACCGGCTTTGGTTGTGGAGGTTGAGTCTAAGTAACCGTAGTGAGCAAGAGCCGCACACTCGCGAACATTGGTCAAACTAAGTGTCGCCATCGGAACCTATCCTCGGACTCGATTTCCCAGCGGTCATTTGGACGGATAGCCGGGTTATCGGCGTCAGGAACCACAAGCCGGGTTCTGGGAGGTCGGAGCGCGAGCGACATTCAGCACCGCCTCACATCCCTCATTTCTAAGTCCTTCATGGGAAACGGCGTAGCACCGCCGCCTCATTCCAATTGGAGCCTAGCCTTAAGCCACGGGGCGTTAAGCGTCGCGCCCTGCTTAGCAGAAAGTTTGTTCACAGCTTCTGCGCTTGTCTCCTTATTTTCACGGTCGGTTTACCTGAACTGGTCCAATATCGACGATTCATTGCGTTCGATCACTCGGATGCAGGTGGTTGAAGCTGCTTAAGCTGCTCCGATATCTTGAGCTCGTTGGTTTCCAGCTGTTTGATCTGGTTCGAGAGCTTCAGTTCGTTTGCTTGCCAAGCGTCGGATTGGTTTGCTTGACCACTCTTCAGAAAGGTTGCTTTCAACAAGTGGAACTTGTTTGACAGCGCAAGGTCACCTGCCTCTAATTCCTTTATCTGGTTGGCAAGTTTGAGTTCATTCGTCTGCAGTTCCTTGTACTGCGCCGTGCTCTTTCCCCATTTCGACTCCCCTTTGAATTTACCCTGCTTTGTCCCCTCAATCAGCTGGGCCCGAAACTCGGTCTGAGACGCGTTGGTTAGTTTGATCTGTTCGGAAAGTTTCAACTGGGATGCACTTAAATTCTCCAAATCCGATGACATCGCATTCTTGTGCTGGACCGATTCAGTTTTGACCGGGGCTGTCTGGTTTGCAGCGTACAAATCAGCCACATTGATACCGAGGGGAACTCCAAGTGAAGCCACAACAGTAGCGACGCTAATGGTTTGACTTATGGGATTTTTTGCAGCCTTTTTGGGTGACTTTTTCTGCTTTCCTGGTCTCATGTTCTTGTCTCCTTTCAATGTTGTTTGCCCAGGCTTCAACCGCCCGAATATGAATCAACATTTTTTCGTCTGGATTCTTTGGGACAGCGATTGATACTTTTTCGCAAAAAGCGAGCACAATGGCATCCACGTCGGCAAACCCAATATCATGCTGGCATTTACCGCCGTCTTTGTTCTGTAACACGCTGACGATGGCATTTTGTTTCCTTGGTTCAATCGCCTCGTTTTCTAATATCAGACATAACTTCCAAAAAAGATCTAAATACCTGTTAGAAGCCTCCATAAAAGGGCGAGCGCCCTGAGAATCGAGATACGCAGTAATCGTGGCGTTATCGCTATAGGCCCCCTTACACCCCTGCTCTGGCTCGATTTCAGAGAATCTTTCCTCCCCTGAGGGAAGAACGTGACGGCCAAGGGGGTAAAGACGACAGACAAGCGGACGGTCAGGGTGAACGCTGCAACCCGTGGAGTCAAGAAAGACGCAGGCCCCATCTTCATCCCAATCCAGAATGGTCCCACGATCGTGCGTGTAACGTTCAATGAACTCGCCAGTGGACAGACCGCGGTTTGTGGCAAGCCGTGCGATTTCGTAAGGATTGACGGGTATTTTTTTGTGGTGGCAACAACGAAGACATTGAGCACACGAAAAGAAGAATGGCGTGTGGGCCTTTAGCCCTGTTCTTCGTATAGGTAGATTCACGGCCTCTTAATTGAACCTAGTTTTTGAAGAGTATCAGATGGTGATTCTGTATGTCCATGGGATTAGTTGCGCGGCAGGGGCGGTGAAGATCGAAATTGCACCCCTCACATCCAAGTCCAGCCAGGAAAACGGCGTAGCGCCGCTGCCCTATTCCAATTGGAGCTTTTTGGAGCCCAGTGATTGCCGGTCCTCGCTATTGCAGCGAATGCCCACCTTTAGACCTTCATCTGCAATTAGTTCTTTAAGAACGCACAAATACTCTTCGCCAAACTTGACACCACCTAATGGACTATCTGTGGGACTGGCCGCAGTAGCATTCCGATCTGGCACCATGCGGTACATCCCGAATTGTCGCTAGCCTTGATCGGAAACGCCTCGGCCGAGCAGTTCTCTGGAAGACGAAGAATTAAATGCGAGGCGTTTCCGATAAGGAGACTAGGAGGAAGCCGCTGGCGTTTGCGGCGGACGCG
>Ga0187865_1000338_pt1 | contig 65811 bp, 66 predicted proteins | sample June2016WEW_11_1_2_FD_132989 | JGI IMG/M metagenome (GOLD analysis project Ga0187865, IMG submission 132989) | Peatland microbial communities from SPRUCE experiment site at the Marcell Experimental Forest, Minnesota, USA - June2016WEW_11_100 | ecosystem: Environmental > Terrestrial > Soil >... | reverse complement strand
CGGCTTCACATAGCTCTCCGCGAGGATCTGGTGGCAGACTCCCTGCCTGCCGACGTCGTGATAATTCTTCAGGCCGTACTTCTTTACATACTCGCTGAGCTGCTTGTGCAATGCAGCCGTGACAGTGGAGTTCGCCGGGACCTGGTGGTCTAGTATGATCACTACACGGTCCGTGTCCCAAGGCCTGTCGTACCCAACCTCCTTCAGCACGTTGAGGGTGAGGGGGCCCGTCAGGTCATGTATCATGGCGAGGTCTATCTTTCCCACCACGTACTCGCCCGGCTCGACCCGATCCCTTCCTGACGCTCTGGCCAAGATCTTTTCGGAGATAGTCATTGCCATTAAAAATCGCCGACCCTCGCATATCTGTGTGGTTAGATTTAAAAATTTCCTATACAAGGAATAGGATGAGAGACCGACCAACTCAACTATCGTTGCCTTTTTCTGAACGTGCATTTAACGCAAGATTCATATATCGGAGTCAAATATATCGAAATACGTAAGCCTATGTACTGCGATCCTGTCTCAAAGAGCCTCGAGTGGAGCAGGAAGGGCTACATGGGCATGGCCCTGTTATTGATGATCAACGAAAAGTCAATGACTGGGTATGACATCATGCGGCTAATGAGCGAGATTACTGAAGGGCACTGGAAGCCAACCCCAGGAGGCGTGTACCCCGTCCTGAAGAGGCTGGAGGGCGGGGGTCTCGTCCATGGCGAGTGGTCGGCAAAAAAGGGGAGGCGCAGGAAGGCCTACGTGATCACAGATGAAGGCAGGAAGAGCCTAGACAGGGTCCTCCTAAGGCAGAGCGAGATTGCCTTTGGCATTAACAGGCTCTTTGACAGCTTTCTGAAGGACATATTTGAGCTCTCCACCCCGCAGGTGTCCCCGCCAAGCATCTTCACAATGGTATTCCAAGAGGAGATGCCAGACAAAGCCAAGGATATGGAGGAGCGGCGCGAGATGATAATTAGCCTCATTCAATCCCTGCAGCAGACATTAGGCATTCTTGACGAAAGGCTAAAAGCCGCTAAGAAAAAGTCTACTTTTTAGCAAGGTTCAGAGCATACTCCACGATCTTCCCAGGTATGTCCACCTCTGATACCGACATCGCCCCCTTGAATTCCACGGTGCTGTTGACCTCGTGTATTACCTCACCACTCTTTGTTTCCATCGCGTCGACCCCAAGCACGCCTCCGCCTACGGCGCTGGCTGCCTTCAGGATCATCTCCCTCAGCCTCTCGTTAAGCGAGCAGACCTCAGCCCTACCGCCTCTGGCGATGTTGGTTCTCCAGTCGTCAGGCGCTGAATACCGGTATATCGAGGCAACGATCTCGTCTCCAACGACGACAGTTCTGATGTCCCTCGGCGGCCTATCTACCATCTCCTGAAGATAGTATATCTGGTAGAGGGGGTTGCCCATGTCTTCTCTATGCTCCATTATTGCTTGGGCTGTCTCGCGGTCCTTCAGCGGCGCTATGAGCCTCCCCCAGCTCCCGAAGACTGGCTTGATCACGGCTGGGTAACCCATCTCTTCAAGTGCCCTCATCGCCTCCTCTGTTGTGAACGCCACGACGGTCTTTGGGGTAGGTATGCCACATTTCGCGAGCATTATGCTCGACAGGAGCTTATTGCCGCAGAGGCTCGCAACGCTGTACCTGTTGATGACCCTGACGCCCTTGCTCTCGAGGATGGCAGTTATGTGGAGCCCCCTGAAATAGCTCACGCACCTCTCCAGCGCCACATCCCCGAAGATGTCGCCTTCACTTGATGGATCAGTGATCGTGAGATGCAGGTCTTTCGCGTCTATGCTTCTAAGATAAATACCCCTCTTCTCAGCCGCGTTGATAAGTTCCTTCTCTTCAGTCCTTATCCTGTCGTAAATAAGAGAGAGGGAGGGGCACACGTTTTACTCTCCCCAGTCTTCCCCTTCAGACTCTGCCACCTTAAGCTCAAAATTGCCATTCTTGTCCTTCGAGGCCTCGAGCTCGGCACCGCAATCCTTGCAGCTTATGATCTCGCCCTCGATGACTTCCTTGACTTCAATATCTCCATCGCATTCTGGACATTTAAGTTTCAATGCCTTTTCCTCCAAATGATTGTTTCCACACTAACAGAAATTTATGTTTATAAAACTTTCTGTAAATTATTCTAGCTAGATATTGGCTTCCCATTCAATAATCCGCAGTCTTCTGCTTCAGCTGCTCCGAGACCGCGCTGTCAAGTTCCTGTACAAACTGCTGGAACTTACCCTTCGGGACCCTCGCGCCAGCGGCCATCGGGTGCCCCCCACCGCTCCCGCCGACCCTCTCTGCTACTTGGCTTAGCGCTTTGTTCAGGTCGATAGCTTCTGAGTGGGTCCTCAGGCTCATGTCAACGAAGTCCTTCCTGGTCTCCGCTCCGATCCCCACAAGTGTGCCAGCTGAAGCCTTGGAATATATTGCGCTCTTGCTCAGCGACCAATCGATGTCCCGTACGTAGGCGACGTTGCCCTGCACCTTAACCAAGTCCTTCATCTTCTTCCTCATCCACTCCTCGTTTATGCTCTCTTGGACCGCTCTCGTCACCAATCTCTCATCGGAGCTTGGGAGTTTGTTGCTCGCTAGGCTAAGGGCGATCTCCCTCTTGAAGTCATGGTTCCTTCCTATGGTGTCAATCGCCTGGATCAGCATCCCGCTCTCGAGGTAGAGAAGGCTCTTGTCCCAGTCCCACATCCACTTCTGCACATTATAGGTGTCGTCGAGGTAGTCGCCGATTGCACCATAGATTGCGACCCTGTTCATGTCGGACGGTATCATGGCCTGGTATTTCAGGAACGTGAGCTCCGAGACGCTTGCGCGCAGCACGTTCACGTACTCTCCCGGAAATGATCCCTGGTCGAAACCTGGCGGAATGGGATGGTGATCGATATAAAGCACGCTGGCGCCAAGGTCCCTTATCCTTCTGAGCTCCTCAATCGCCTCCTTCAGGCCTTGGGCGGGCAGGGCTATGTCGCAGACAGTCAGGTCGCCGTCCACCTGCTTCAGGTCCTCTGCAAGACCTGTGGGGTGAGTGAAGAAGAGCTTCGCCCCCTTGATTGCCGCGAGCGCTATCGCTCCAGAGCATATCCCGTCGGTATCGCCGTGGGCTAGAATCCAGTGAACCATGGTTAACAATTAGCGTAAATGAGATAAAAAAGAGATCGAAAGCGCGGAAAGGAAACGAACAAAATGGAAAGAAAGGTCGAGAGGCTTGCCGCTCAGCAGGCCCTGAAGTTCTCTTCCCACATCTCGTATGCCTTTATCATGTCCGCGGTCACGCTGGGTCTCCTGCGGGTGAAAATGTCCTTGAAGTCATCTATGGTTATCGGCCTTGGCTTCGAGTTTGCATCATGGATCAGCCCCGACTCGAAGAGCTCGCCTACGACCTTTAGCTGGACTGCCTGGCAGATATCCCTCACGTCGCTGCCGGAGAATCCCTCACTTATTGTGGCAACCTCCCTTATATCCACCCCTTGGAGGTTCAGCTTTTGGGTGTAAAGCTCGAACATCTTGAGCCTAGTATCGTAATCGGGAACTGGGACGTGAATCCTCTTCTGGAAACGGCGGATGAACCCCCAGTCCAGAGCCCACGGCTTGTTCGTGGCGCCCACGACGTAGACAGACCAGCTCTTTCCCTTGTCTATCACGCCATCCATCTCCTTGAGGAACTGGTTCCTGACCCTTATCTCGCCACCCACTTCGTTGGAGTGGAGGCCTAGCAGCGAATCTATCTCGTCGATGAATATGATCGACGCCTCCTTGTTGGAGGCCCTCTCCCTCGCTGACCGGAAGAGCTTTGCTACATTCTTCTCAGCCTCCCCCAGCCACTTGGACATTATCGATGCCGCGTCAACCGAGTAAAACGAGGCGTCTATCTCTGTCGCAACGGCCGCAGCGGCGAGCGTCTTGCCGCAGCCAGGTGGACCGAAAAGGAGTATTCCCCTCGGCCAGCCCAGAGGAAAAAGGTCAGGCCTCTTCGCTGGGTAGACAATTGCTTCCTTTAGTGATCTCTTGACGTCTTCCAGCCCAGAGACGTCGTCCCACCTGACGCACGGCTTCTCCACAACCAGGAGGTCCTCGTATCCCGACTTCTTAGACGGCGTTGCAGTCTCAGCTGGCCTCCCTTGGGGGGACTGGGGGGCAGTAGGCTGCCTGTTCATTGGCTGCAGCTCTGGGGCGCCATAATCCTCGTCTGCCGTCTCGGCAGCAGATCCGACCTGGAGGATCTTTATCCTCTCCTGGTACATCATTGCCCTCTGGACATAGACCTTGTTGAGTTCGTAACTGGGATAGAGGTTGACCATCTTCAGGAAGGCGTCTATTGCCTTCTGGTAGTAAGTTATCGCCAGCCCCTTTGAGCCCTGCTGGTCGAGCCTTGTCGCCTCCTTGGCGTACCTTATCGCAGCATTTTCTAGTTCATTCGCCGCTATTGCTGACACTTGAGATCTCCTCTAAACCGTCATTATCTTGATCAGGCCCTTCCTCGAGAGCCCCTCGATTATGGTGGGGATTTCGTCCTCGGGCACATTGCAGCTACTGCTGCACTCCCCCATGTCGAACTCGCCCCCATTGGCCCTAAGGTAAACCAGCACAGCGCCCTCGTTTCCGCCCATATTCTCCGTAATGTTTGTCACGACTTTTGGCACTGGCATCTCTACGAGTTCCTCCTCCCCGCCTATCATGATGGCGGGCGCGCGCCTCTCAGCGATGGGCGGGACCGGGATCTCATCCTCTATCCTGTCCCTTAGCAAGTTTGAAGCCTCTTCAATTATCTGGTCATTAAGCAGCGATTCAGGAATCCTGAGTGCCATCTCGTTGCATGGCTCGATGCTCATCCCAACCATTGCCTCGTCCAGGACGCTGCCTATGCTGGAGAGCTCGTTTGAGACCTCCGGCATAACCTCAGCCAGCTGACCGGAGATCTGCTTCACTACCTCGAGGGTCGGCTGAAGCTGCGCAAAGGTGGAGCCGATCTCCTTCAGGGTCTCCATCCTTAATATGAGCTGCTCAAGGAGCAGCATGCCATTGTTAACGGTCTTGCTGACCTTCTTCACCTCAGTCAGCTCGTTGGCAAATATCTTTGCCTTCTCTGAATCCTTCCTCACCAAGGCTTGGGTACAGGACTCGTAGAGTGTCCTCTCCCTGCCCTTGATCTTATTGCTCAATAGCTCGAGCTTCTTCCTCTGCTTGTTGAGCTTGATAATCGTGTCATCTAGCGTGTCCTTAAGAGGTGGAGAACGCCGGAAGAAGTTCTTGAACATTTCTCTCCACCTCTTAGGACTACGCGGTTTGGGGAATTGGGGTTTTTCTTAAGCTTGATACCTCTGAATAGTGATTTTTGTAGACAAAAAAAAGGGGATTGGGAGTAGCCAATCTTTTGCTCTCCTAGAATCCTGTCTTCTCCGTTGTTCCTACGCCTGCAGGAAGCTCTGGGAATTTCTCGCGTACCTTCTGCTCTGCGACAGTTGACGCCTCGTTGAGGATCTTCATCGCATCCTCATTAGCGCTGTCGAAGTTCAGGCTCAGTCCGCTGCTTTGTCCCGCATCGACGAGTATGCTGCTCAGTGTAGTGCTTATGTCGCCAAGTTCCCTCTCCGCCTCTGGCAGGAGCGTAGATATTCCTGTCCTGACGTTCCTGATTACGCCCATGGCGGGGGCGAGGGTTACGACTATATCGCCGAGCTCTGTGACTGTGTTCAGCCTCATGACTATCTGTTCTAAAGCCATCTTGGCCTGCATCAGCATCTTTGACATCTTGCGGATCTCTGCCAGTTCATTGGCGTAGATCTTCGCATGGTCCATGTCATGCTTGGAGTAGGCATCGACGACTTTGCTGAACATCATCCTGTCTCTCTCGTTGAACCTCTGGTTGGCGATTTCTAGCTTCTGTGTCTGGAGTTGTATGGATCGAACGGCAGCGTCAAGCCTCGGCTTCAGCGGGCCTGCTGGCCTTATTGAGTCCTTGATGCTTGTGCTGATTCCCGTTGTCTCCTTCCTCTCCCATCTATCCACGAATTTGCTCACTTTCGGTCACCACTCTCAGGTTCCTTTGCTTAAAGTTTATAAGACTCTTGTGACCAGAGAGGTGTGTAACCGCAGGGTCTGTCTCCTCGGTGACAAATATTGGAGTTACAGGTTAAGCCTCTTGCCCAGGCTCTGACCAAGTTTGGGCTTACCGATTACGAGTCAAATGTTTACCTAGCCTTGATGAAAAATGGTCCCTGTGGGATAAAGGATATCACCGCATGTAGCGGGGTGCCGAGGACAAAGGTTTATCCAGTTCTAAAAAACCTAGAGAAGAGAAAGCTAGTTAGCTTCTACCCCGATAAGCCAATAAAGGTTAGAGGCCTGGCACCGGACTCGTCGCTTACAAACCCCATAAAAAATATGGAACAGGATATTAAAGTTATGAAGCGGGCCATTCAAGAGCTGAGGAAGATCCACGAGAGTTCCTCTGCCAATGACCCGCTTGAGAAGAAGGAATACTGGATAACCCGCAACAAGGAGGAGGCACTCAAGCGGCTAAACGATATTATCAATAACGCTTCAGAGGAGATCCTACTTTTCGTCAACCACGAAGGTCTGGACATCGTATCCAGCAGCTGCTACGATCAGATTAACCAGGCATCAAAGAATGATATTCAGGTGAAGATCTTGCTTAATGCAACTAAGCGCGACACCATCCTGCTGAACCGCTTCCTCGATCTTGTTACGATCAAGTACGTGCCATTCTCGCCGGAGAACAATTTGATGTTGGTAGATGGGAAGGAGTTGCTAATATTCAAGAAGCTTTCTCTGAAAGATATAAAGAGCGTCACAATTGTAGCCGAGTATTATACTGGAGCAGACGTCTGTGACTTTTTGCAGGCGACCATGGCAGGCTTGGATATGAACACAGGGAAAGACTTGAGCATACTGATGCCTGTGATCGAAAACTCGTGGCTTCCAGACAGCTACCTCAAGGATCCGAAAGTCAACCAGATACCTCCAATCTTCTACTACCACCTCATGGATAACCTGTCCACCCGGTTGGGTTCAAAGCTTAACCTGACACTGACAGACTTGGGCAGAAAGACCCTAGATTCGATCAAGAAAACAACTGTCCCATTCATCCCGGGCACCCTCCAAGAGGCCTTAAACCTCCTGAGTTCCCTCTACTTACTCAACGATGGTGTGGAATGCAAGTTCATCTACGACGAACCCCTGAACCTGCTAACCTGTGAGCTCACAGGCGAGCTTACTCAATACTACAAGTCAGCGTCGGAGAGGGGCTTCCTGATACCGCCGTCCGTCTGGGGCTTCTTCCTGCTGGGGCTGTTGGACATATTCGGGTTCGATGCCTCGCCAATAGAGAACTCTTTCAACACAAATGAGAACATCTGGTACCTCCAGTACAAGCTCATAAGCAGAGCACCAGTGAAGACGGAGAAGCTCGGCGCAGACGAGAAGGAAGTCCTGCCAAAAATTACCTAAGCAGCGTCCGGGACAATTTTATAAGACGAGCTTGCAGTTATTATGATGGTGAATATTTTTGCCAAGCGTAAAAGTGGCCAAGATTAGTGAAATCCCGTCTGGCGGCAAGAAGAGCGTGAGGGCGTCGAAAACTAGAGTGTTAGTAGTAAATGTCGATGGGAAGTTCTACTGCATACAGTCCGTATGCACGCACCACGCCAATCCCCTTTTCACTGGAAAACTCAAGGGCAAGGTCCTCTGGTGCGACAACCACTATGCAAGCTTTGACGTCACAACTGGAAAGGTCGCAGACCCGCCAGTGGGAAGTGAATATCTTAAACTGGACCCGCTCAAGACCTACCCAGTGAAAATAGATGGTGACGACATTATAGTTGAAGTGCAAGAATAATCCTTTTTCTTATCTTTTTTATGATAATACCCTTTTGCCTGCCCCCTCCCTCCTGGCAAAACGGACAATCTTTTTATAACAAGGTCAATTAGAGCAGAATGAAATTGATTCATTAAGTGATTGAATTGGCAGGCTGTCCTCCTTACCAAAGCGCCCTATCAAAGAATTTTTGTAGGTGCCACCAGTTTACAGGCACCGCAATTATACGCTTGAATCACCTACCCAGGATAAACACTCTGGGCAGGATAAAAGCCAAGCCAAACGCAACAGGAAACCTGCAGCCTAAAAAAATAAACCCTGTGAAGTATTTCCTGTTGCCAATCTTAATCGTTGTTGCAGTTATAGTGATATTTTATGGATTAGAGATCTTAACCCAAGTGGAGATCGAGCCTTCAACGCTTTGTGCCTATGACATCAGAGTGGGGTCAAATGTAAGCAACTATACCGTGGTGTTCGCATTGGAAGATCAGAAAGGCAATATCGGTCCCACAAATGGATATGTGTACTTCAAGATATTCAGCAGCAATGACTCTCTCCTTTACACAACATCCTTTAGGGTGAAGTCGAACGAATTCCAGTATTACATGGATCCAGTCCTTGGCTACAGCATTCTTAGCTACTCCTGGGTAGTTCCCTCATCAGACGTTACGCCTGTACCGGTCTCCGACAACAGTTCAGGGCATGCGGAGTTGACCTTCCTCTCGATGGCTGGGCACTTCGTTTCGGGGTCTTTCCAGGGCCTAGAACTGCCGCACTATCCGTAATAATAAAGAATGCGGGGCTGATCGAAAGATCCACAGTCAATAGCATTAACGAAAACAATAAAATAAAAAAAAATAAAAAAAGCGGGCCTCTAACTCTTGGAGGTGTAAGACCAAATTAGGAGCAAGATTACCATAATTATAGCTCCTAAGAGGCCAGCAATTACCCAGCCCGTCTGTGCCAATATGGGGAGCACCTTCTCCAGATATGGGTACCCAAAGAGGCCCAGCCAGTATAATCCTATACCTAGGAAAAATCCTACTACGGCAAATGCCAATATTATTCCAGTTCTTCCCATTTTTTGAGATCTCCTAATTAATCCAAATCTGCTGCCCATTGGATATAAATGTTGCTAAACAGGGAAACGCCAATAAAAATACGCTTTTCACCATAGATTTAAATCGAAAGTGCTCCCTATTCTTATCGTTGAAAATTGGTGATTGGATGCTCGATGTCGAGCTTGTTCGAAAAGATTTTCCATTCCTGAAACAAGGGCGCATTTACCTCGACTCGACAGCAACTTCCCTCACGCCGGAGCCAGTACTCAACAAAATGCTCGAATACTACAGGGAGTATCGGGCGAACGTCGGAAGGGGAATATATAAAGCGTCTCAAATTGCGACAGAGGAGTTCGAGAAAGCACGAAATGAGGTTTCGCGGTTAATAAACGCAAAGCCAGAGGAAATGGTCCTTCTCCGCAACACCTCCGAGGGGATCAATCTTGTAGCAAGTGGGATCAAGCTGAAGAAGGGGGATAAGATCGTGACAACGACTCTAGAGCACCACTCCGACTTCATTGTCTGGCAGAGGGCCAGCAAGAGGTCTGGGGCTGCGCTGAAGGTGGTCGGGGCAGACAGCGAAGGCTTCATGAATCTTGCTGATTTTGAAAAAGCGATCGACGACAGCACAAAGATCGTTGCTGTGAGCCAGGTCTCGAATGTCTTGGGCGTGAAGCCGCCGGTCAAAGAGATCGCGAAAATCGCCCATGAACATGGTGCCCTTGTTCTGATCGACGGTGCACAGTCCGTGCCGCACTCAAAAGTAGACGTGAAAGCCATCGGGTGCGACTTTTTAGCTTTTTCGGGGCACAAGATGTGTGGTCCGACCGGCGCTGGTGGGCTCTACATGCGCGAGCTCCTCCTCGAGGAAGTCGAGCCACTCTGCATAGGCGGGGGGACCATAGAGGATGTAGGCTTGGACTATTACAGGCTAAAAAAGGGCGCCGCAAAGTTCGAGGCAGGGACCCCGGCAATCGCCGAAGTAATAGGCATGGGTGCCGCCGCCTCTTACCTGATGAAGCTGGGTATGCTTGAGATCGAATCACATGAACAGAAGCTCACAAAAAGGGTGGTAAAGGGGCTAGAGGAGATACCTAACCTAACGCTTTATGGGCCCAAAGAACCAGCGAAGAGGGCTGGCATATTCTCCTTCAACGTTGGCCGGCTGCACCCCCACGATTTAGCGATGACGCTGGATGTGACAGCGGGGGTCATGGTCCGCTCAGGCCACCACTGTGCCCTCCCGGTCATCAAGGAGGTAATCAAGGCTCCTAATGGCACGGTAAGAGCTTCGGTCTACATATACAACAACAACCAGGACATCGACACATTCCTCGCTACACTCGAGGAGATATCGAGGACAATGGCGTGAGGTGATCAATATTAAGAGCTTTTACGATAATTACCTGAACTTCCCTAAGACTGATTGCGGCTACTGCGGCTGCACTTCATGCGTCGCGCTACTCAGGAGGCATTATGCAGGCGAGGCTTCTCTCTCTGACTGTATCTACTTTGAAGCAAGAGGCTACTGCAAGGAGGACTTCGTGTCCCCTAAGCATTTCACAAACACCAAGACGGAGCCATCGGTCTCGTACGTCAGTCCTTGCCCAAGTGATGCTGAACGAGTGACTGTTGAGGTCAACCTCGCATCGGATCTGCACTCAAAATACGGATACTTCGACATGATCAGTGCCGAGAAGCTCTTCGGGCAGTCGCTGCCAGAGATGAAGATCGCGCCATCCCTTGGGCTAGCAAGGCTCGAATCAGATGGGGAGGCAGTGATGGGCTTCGCCGAGGGGCGCATCCTCATTAGACGAGCGCTCAACGAGAACGATGCGTTCTGGCAGCTAAGCAGGTTCATACGCTGGCTCTGGGGAGCGGTCAACTGATACTGTGGTATCAGGCCGAATCTGCCCAGAGAGCGGATCACCAACCATCGAATGCATTGCCAATTGCAGCAGAAGAAGATGCCTGGTATCAATTCCGGATGCCTTCATAAGCCCAAGATTAAAAGATCTTCAGCGGGACGCTGAGTACATCCCACTTGTGCTGCCAGCTTCTTTCGAGTATGCTGAAGCTATCAACAATAATGGCATTGTGCGCGATAGGCTTCTCAGAATAAAGCCGGAGACAGACTATAAAACGGCCATCAAATACCTTTCGGAAGCCAGTATGGCTCTCTACCTCTTAAGGTCCCAGCATGGAATACTCCAGAGCGGATCAAAGGATCTAATTCCTGCTTATGACAAGGTTCTAAGCAGAGGCTTCGATGAATCCTTGGGGGAGGAGCTCGAGGAGGTAGTATCTGGCATCAGGGAATCACCCAAGGATAAAACGAGCGTAGAGGCTCAGGCCCAGAGGGCAAAGGCAGCATTCTGTCTGCTGATGGCTGCCAAATTGGAAAAACTGTGTGTTTCCGTCTGAATAGTCTGCATTTCAAATAGCATTATTTATCTCGATCGATTTTCAAGTCAATGGGCATGAAATATTCGGTTTCAGTCGTGGAGGCCAATGACGACATTAAACGTGCGGTAGCTGATTCTCTAGGTCTCATAGGATGGTTCCCATCGAGAGGGGAGAAAATGCTTGTGAAGCCTAACATGATCACCGCAAAAACGTCGGAGCAAGGCGTCACAACTGATCCAAGGATTGTAAAAGCACTAGTTGAACTGTTGAAAGAGAACGGCGCCATTCCATCTGTAGGAGACTCACCTGGAAGCGCTTACTCTGGGAGAGCATCAGAGGTCTTCGAGAAGACAGGTATGCTTCAGGTTGTAAGGGAATCTGGAGCAGAATTCGTCCAGTTCGAGTCCGTTCCACCAAAACTTGTTGCTTTCGAAGGCAAGCTGATCGACTCGATTGGGCTTGCAGGCCCAATTTTTACCTCAAAACTAATCAACGTTCCAAAACTTAAGACACATGCCCAGACCGTAATGACGGGGGCTATCAAGAACCTTGCCTTCGGGTGCATTCCAGGTGCGGGGAAAAGCAAATTGCATGCCATAGGCACATCGTCGGACCGAATGGCAAAGGTAATGATCGATGTTTATTCAGTCATTCGCCCCTTGGTCACAGTAAACATCATGGACGCAGTGATTTGTATGGATGGGAATGGCCCGAGCGCTGGTAGGGTAAGGAAAGTGGGTAAGATTCTTGCCAGCACCGACGCCCTCGCCCTCGATATAATCTCGTTTAAGATGGTCGGGGTGACGCCTAGGAACGTACCATACGTTAGAGAGGCAATGGAACGCGGCTTGGGGCCATCCAGCCCGGACGAGATAGAGATAGTAGGGGAATTGCCCAAGAACTTGAAATTCAAGCTCCCTTGGACAATAATCTCGGCCTTGACTTTGCGTGCTGGAAGTTTGGTCCCATCGATAAGCCCAACCGTTTCCACTATACCGTCCAAATGCACACGATGCGGTACCTGCATCAAGGCTTGCCCAGTCTTTGCAATAGATATGGAAAAGCTCTCTGCCAAGATTAACACATCCCAATGCATAAGGTGCTACGTCTGTTATGAGGTCTGTGAATATGATGCGATAAAGGTGAACCGTTCTCTCCTAGGACGCTGAAAGATCTCTTGTATGAATGTTCAAGGCGAAGCTTTTCTCAAGACCAATCTCTTTTTTTAAAGGTTCGAAGCTTTCATCTCCGGACGAAAGCTTAAACAAGATAAAGGCGCGATCTGATCCTATATGCTTATTCGGTTGGTGTGAAAATTGAAGGTTGGTTTCATAGGTCTGGGAATAATGGGTCTGCCCATGGCCAAAAACATGGTTAAATCAGGCTTCAACTTGGTAGTTTATAACAGAAGCATGAAACCTGTCAAAGAGCTTAACGCCATTGGAGTGGAAGCTGGAAGCTCGCCCCGCGATGTTGCCATGAAGTGCGATATCTTGATCACAATGCTACCCGATTCGCCAGACGTACAAGAGGTCGTTTTGGGGAAGGGGGGCGTGATTGAAGGGGTCAAGCCCGGGATGATTCTCATCGACATGAGCACAATATCGCCTAAGGTCAGCGTTGAGATCTCTGAAGTCCTCGCAGAAAGTGGTGTCGAGATGCTTGATGCGCCAGTCAGCGGTGGGCAGAAGGGCGCAATCGAAGGCTCTCTCTCGATAATGGTTGGAGGGAAGAAGAAAATCTTCGAGAAGTGCATGCCTGTATTCAAATCCATAGGAAAGACGATAGTGCTCGTCGGCGGCAACGGAGCCGGAGAGACCGTTAAGCTCTGCAACCAGGTGATATGCGCAATAAACATAGTCTCAATGTGCGAAGGAATGTCACTCTGTCGAAGGGCTGGGGTCGACGTTGAGAAGATGATAGAAGTCGTCAATGGGGGTTTGGGCGCATCGAATATAATTGCTAACCTAGCGCCAAAGATTCTTGAGGGGGACATGGCGCCAGGTTTCAAGCTTCGTCTGCAGCAGAAGGACCTTAGGCTCGCGCTGCAGCTAGCAGAGGAGCTAAATTTTTCCATGCCAGTTACTGGCCTGACCAATCAGATCTTCAGAATAGCTGAAGGGAAGGGGTTAGGTGAAAAAGGAACACAGGCCTTGATTGAAGCCTACAACCTTTTGGGGTAGTGGGAGTTGTAGATCATTTAAGGAATAAGCTATCATCCTTTCCATTTTGTTAAGCACCTCTATCAAGTACGATCAACTCTGTCGCCATCCCTCCTTTTTGGAGCCATCCTCATTGTTATATCAGCCCTACAGCATAGAATTTTTGGAGGGATCTGTAGACCTAGAATGGCCTTAGCAGAATCCAAGTTAATAAATAAGAGAAAGGGTTATGAGAAAACATATTAATGTGTTAAACAACCGTCTAAAAAGTTGATGTCTATCTAGTCATGTTCGGGTAGATGACACATGGGGTTAGCCAAGTACGTAGCACGTCGTCTAATTTACATGATACCCCTTATTTTAGGGATCTCTCTAGTAAGCTTCCTTGTAATGTACTCGGCTGGTGACCCTATTACAATTGCAACTATGGGCAACCCGATGATAACCGAGACAGAAAAGCAGTTTCTCAGGCACTATTACGGCCTTGACCTGCCTATACCTGTTCAATATTTCAGGTGGCTCACAAATTTCCTTACGGGTAATTTTGGTAATTCTATTTACGGAAATAAACCCGTAAATCAGCTGATCGCCTCCCTTTCCTGGGAAACAGTTAAGCTGCAGTTAGTCTCGATAATCATTTCCTTCCTCATCGCCATACCCGCAGGTATCTACGCCGCCGTGAAGCAGCGATCCGCCACTGACTATACAGTGTCAAGCATTTCCATAATGGGCATATCGTTGCCAGTGTTCTTCACAGCGGTAGTCTTCATACTTGTCTTTTCCTATGACTTGGGATGGTTCCCTTCAGCTGGAGCTCATGGAGCGCCTACACTATGGCCCGTCTTTGGAATTCGGAATCCAATCTTAGACGAAATAGCGCATCTAGTGTTGCCTGCATTGGTATTGACTTTGGCAAGTGTTGCCTACAATGTTAGACTATTACGTGCTGGGATGCTTGAAGTTCTGAGGCAGGATTATATTATGGCAGCAAAGGCAAGTGGCATCCAAGAAAGGACTATCCTGTACAAATATGCTCTTAAGAATGCTATTACACCACTTCTAACATTGCTCGGCTTATCCATCGGAGGTGCCATAGGCGGCGCACCAATGACTGAGACCGTCTTTAGTTGGCCTGGTCTGGGTTACCAATTTGTACTTGCAGCTGGAAGGCTTGACTTCCCAGTTGTAATGGGCATCACTATGCTGATCACGATATTCATTCTTTTGGCGAATCTAATTACTGACCTTGCCTACGCATGGGTGGATCCGCGGGTGACAATTGAATAGTGGGGGCATCAAATGTCTTCATCTAGCAAAAATGATGTCTCGAAGCGAAGAGGGGCTGGCCAGTGGGCAGTAGCGTGGAGAAGGTTCAAGAAGCACAAGTCAGGCCTCTTTGGCTTGGGAATGATAATTGTGCTTTTGTTTGTGGCGGCATTTCATAATTACATCGCCCCCTATCCTGCTGGTTCCCTAGCGCCGCTCTATCAAGGAGACGCAGGACAGCCTCCATCTTTGAAGTACCTATTTGGCACATCCGTAGGCGGCAGCGATGTATACAGCGAAGTTCTTCATGGTGCGATATATACCGTGTATGTTGCCTTCTCTGGCACTATCATTACCATGGTGATCTGCATTGCTGTAGGTATTGTAGCAGGCTATATGGGGAAATATATCGACGAGGTTCTCATGAGAATCACCGAAATCTTTCTTGTCTTTCCATCCTTGATGTTAATTCTAGTATTCGCGAGGATATTCCAATTGCGAAACAGTAACCCTTACTGGAATTTACTGGGGATACAGATACCGATTGGGTTGACAATGGTAATACTCATTGTGTCCGTATTTGCATGGTCACCATATGCGAGAGTCATAAGGGGTGAGGTTCTGAGGTTAAAAGAGGCAGAGTTCATTCAGGCGTCTAAGGGGATTGGCGCCAACTCGCGATGGATAATGATTAGACACATATTGCCAAACGTGCTTCCCCAGATCGTAGTTCTTGCAACGCTGACCATGGCTGGGATTGTCCTCACCGAGGCAGGTGTAAGCTTTCTTGGGTTTGGCGACCCGAATACGATAACCTGGGGGAGACTTATGGAGGAATCATTCCCCTTTATGAGTACTGCATGGTGGGCAGAGGTCTTCCCCGGCTTGGCTGTCTTCCTTACTATCCTTGCGTTCAACTTACTTGGTGACGGGCTATCAGATGCTCTAAACCCAAGGCTCAGGGAGTAAATAAAATGCATATCCTTGAAGTCGAAAATCTAAAAACATACTTTTTCACAGAAGCTGGCATTGTCAAGGCGCTTGACGGAGCAACTTTTAATCTTGAAAAGGGCACTACCCTAGGTCTTGTGGGCGAGAGCGGTAGTGGCAAATCCGTCACCTCACAATCTGTGCTCCGAATAGTACCAAAACCTGGGAAGATAGTCTCGGGGAAGATTCTATTTGAGGGTGAAGATATCCTTGCGAAGAGTGAGAATGAGATGCGTAACTACAGAGGGAAGAAGATCTCACTTATATTTCAAGATCCGACAAGTTCGCTGAATCCTTTATTCACCATAGGTAGCCAGCTCACAGAGATAGTGACGCAACACGAGAAGATGAAAAAGACGGAAGCGCTTGAGCACGTGATCAAGACTCTTAAACTAGCAAGGCTTCCGGATCCCGAGGAAGAGATATACCGTTATCCGCACCAGTTCAGTGGTGGGATGAAGCAAAGGATTTGTATCGCAAGGGCTCTCCTTTTAAACCCTCAGCTTCTCTTTGCTGATGAACCTACGACGAACCTCGATGTTACAATCCAGGCTCAAATACTGACCCTCCTGAAGGATCTTCAAAGGGAGGTTGGTATGACGCTGGTTATGATAACCCATGATATGGGCATAGTAGCAGACATGTGCAAATATGTCGTAGTACTCTATGGCGGAAACGTCATGGAAACTGGGATGATTGAGACCATATTTGAGAAGCCTCACCCCTACACCGAGGCCTTGCTTAAGGCAGTGCCCAGGCTTGACCAGACAAAAGAGCTTGTCTCTATTCCGGGAAATATCCCCAACCTCATAGAGCTTCCCTCGGGCTGTGTTTTCCACCCCAGGTGCAGATATGCCGTAGATGCATGTAAGGGCAATAAACCTCCATTAGAGGAGGTAGAGGCAGATCATTCAATAGCATGTATAAGATGGCGCGAGTTGAATGGGGGTCGTTAACTATGGAGCCACTGGTCGACGTTAAAGATCTTGTCAAGTATTACCCCGTATACTCGAGGGGGATATTGACCAGAAAGGTCATTGGCCAGGTACATGCAGTAGATCATGTTAGCCTTGAAGTCAATCATGGGGAAACTGTAGGCCTCGTCGGCGAGAGTGGGTGCGGTAAGACAACCACCGGGAAGCTGATCCTCAACCTCGAGACTCCAACATCTGGTAAGGTTTACTTCGATGGAGCTCCCGTGATTCAAACGCTGACAAAGGGTACCAAAGAGGAGAAACTCAAGTTACGCAGATCCATGCAAATGGTTTTCCAGAACCCATATTCCTCATTGGATCCGAGAATGACCGTTTTTGATATCATCAGTGAGCCATTCAGGGTGCATAAAAATATACCGACAAGCGAATACAAAGATAGACTCTACGAGCTCCTCTCGCTTGTAGGTTTGGAGCCTTACCATGCAGAGCGGTATCCTCATGAGTTTAGCGGAGGCCAACGGCAGAGGATATGCATCGCAAGAGCATTAGCTGTTGACCCTAAATTCATAGTCGCTGATGAACCTGTATCCTCCCTAGATGTGTCCGTACGCGCGCAAATATTAAATCTGATAATGGATCTGCAAAAAAGGCTTGGAATATCCTATCTTTACATATCGCACGATCTGAGCTCCGTCCGACAGATATCAAAACGAGTCCTCGTCATGTACCTTGGGGAGATCGTAGAGAGCGCTCTGACCTCGGAATTATTCGACCACCCCATACACCCGTACACGAAGGCGCTAATGTCCGCTGTGCCCATACCAGATCCTAAGAGGAAGATGAAAATAATATTGCTGCCAGGAGAGGTTCCGAGCCCAGTGAACCCGCCATCGGGATGTAGATTCCACCCAAGGTGCGAGTATGCCACATCTAAATGTTCCGAGGAAATACCAGAAATGGTCCAAATCGATTCCGATCACTTCGTCTCATGCCATTATTTCGAAAAATTCTTGTGATTTGCAGATCATGCTCAACATTGCAAAAACAAGTCGCATATTCTGTCAAATAATAATGAATATAAAATTTATTAGTTTTTTATTATAACCAGACTAACAAACTGTTTTAGTAAGCATTTATTCATTTAGACGTTTTGACTTTTCCATAATAGTAGTTCTTAAATACATTCTATGGCATTATCAGTAATTACTAAACACGAATAGTGTGGTTTGGTGAATCTAGAATGAAAAAGGAAATTATCTGTATGGCAATGCTAGCGATACTTTTGACATCAATGTTTACGATGATATCGGTGCCAGCTGTTCAGTCATCGGTACAGAATCCATTGTTTAAGATAACAATGATTGCACCAGGAAATGCGAACCTGCTACGACGTCAATGGGCCCTCATTATCCAAAATTCGTTTGAATCGGTAGGGATCGACGCAAGGGTTGTCTTCTTGGGCTCAGATGTGATGTATGCCAGGGCTCTTACACCTCCAGCGAGCATGGTAGGCAAGACTTACGACGAAGGTGGCTTTGATGCATTATTCATTGGCTGGACGCCGAGCGCACCTAATGTTGGATTCGGTGGATCCTACCAGATTTACTATAGCAAGAACCTACCTCCGAGCGGAAGTAACTACATGCTCTGGAACAACAGTCAAAGCGACTACTACCTAGGACTGATGATGACTGAAGGCTACACTGCTGCGGGCATTCAAGCCTACCAAAATTGGGAGGCGGTACAGTACAATGAAGTACCTGGTTCGCAGATCATGTACACAACGGCAATTCTCTCTACCGCCCAGAACGTTAATCTCAATGGCTATGCGTGGCAATGGGGTAACACCGGTCCTGTACCTCAATTCGCCTCAAACGTAACCAGCATAGCTTTGGCCTGCACAGGTCAGCCGCTCAATGTACTTCCGGCACTTTCCAACTGGTGGTACGATACGCTTGTCTACGCCCCAATATATGATGGTCTATACTATCTAGACGCAAACAATAATATCGTTCCAGGACTCGCAGTCGCTGCCCCGACAGTGACAAACAATAATTCAAGTTTCATTTATACACTTAGGGACGCGAACTTCAGTGACGGAGTGCCAGTCACTGCTGACGATGTACTCTTTTCATGGCTTGCATACCTTAACGCAGCTGATGGCTCACAATTAGCTACCTATTTAGCTGGCTATATCGGTGACGATGTCACCTTCAATTGGCTCAATGGCACATCGACCCGATTGGTGCTTAACCTTGCAGACAGCACTACCTATTATCCAGCACTCCCTAACGAAACCTCCGCAACAGTGAATGGAGCGGCTGGTATCGGAGTGGGAATCATAACAGCCATTGACGAACACACAGTGAACGTTACGATACCCAACTTCCCAGGTTTGGGTGCACCTGCAGCAATCTTCCACCCTGAAGGGGAAGTCCCCTACATAATGCCTATGCATATCCTTGATCAGATACCTTTCTCTGATTATGCAACAAGTGCTTTTGACACGATGACCGGGTCTTTCACGGTCAATGTAAACGGAGCAAACGAAACAATCACAGGTCCAGTCGGTTCAGGTCCTTACCAATTCGTATCCTACAATCCTACGACCCAACTCATCACATTGCAAAAGTTTAATGGCTACTGGAATGCAACCAACCTAGAAAGTGCTGGCTTATTCGGCGTCCAAAACTACTATGTTAGATACATAACTGACAAAGATGGCGCAGTGGCTGCCCTCAAGAACGGCGAGGTCCAGGTCTTGGATCCAAACTACCAACTCCAGTTGGACTTTGCAGCTGGTAACCTTAATTTCGCCAACAACTACCAACTACCAGGATCAGGAATCCAGCAGCTTGGCTACAACAATAGATCGCCAATTTGGGGAACTGGCACAGCTACGCCATTGGGTCAATCGGATCCTTCAAAAGCAGCAGAAGCAGCACGCGACGTGCGAGTAGCCTTTGATTATCTTATACCAAGACAGCTCATCATAAACAGTCTTGAAAGCGGGATAGGCATAGCCGCTGCGGTGCATGTGAACCCAGTCTGTCCATATAATAACCAATCCATAGTTGCTAGAGACTACAACCCGACCTTGGCAAAACAGTATCTGGAAATGGCTGGATATACGGTCGCAGGGGGAGTGACTCCACCACCAACACCTCCAATCTCGACAACCACTGGTTCACTAGTTGCCTTCACTGGCGCCTTTACAATCGATCCTACGGTGGCTTCCCAACAGGACGGCATGATTGTAGTCCTCCAAAATAGCACTGATGGTAACACATGGCAGTCAATCGCTACCGGTAACACAAATCCCCAAGGCAACTTCTACATGACCTACTATGTGCCGAGCAGCACTCCTGCCCAATATTATCGGGTAGTTCAGACTGGAATAGGAGTCCACACTGCCGCTGCGAATAACCTGACGCAAACCCAGCTTTTCAACTTCAATACACTGAATACTAAATACTTCTCGCTACCAACCGATATCTTGCCGACATCGCCAATAACCAACATATTCCCCATCGACAGCTATGTGGCTCCGTACGTCAGCCAAATTAACACCCAAAGCGCGCAGATAAGCAGCATGAATTCTACTATCGCAGCTCAGAGTGCGCAAATATCAACTCTCAATTCATCGCTTAATAATGCAACTAACATTGGCTATGCTGGTGTCGGAATAGCTATCATTGCATTAATCGCCGCTGTTGTGTTAGGCATGAGGAAGAAATAGCTTCCTCCAACTTCCCTTTTTTTATTTTTATTATATTGCAGTTCATGAGTTTCTTATTTCAAATCAAAGTCGAGAGAAGCCCCAAAATAAATGATTCGATCAATACTGCAAATCCTAAAATGACCAACCTTTTTCCCCTCTGTATCCTTTCCTTTAACAATTTTCCTTCTTTCTCTTTCCCTGCTTCATCTTTCTCTGATGTATGCATCTCCAACTTTGCATCCCTACGGCGAAAAAACCTCTCAAGGACAGGGAAAGAAACACTCGAGAGAAGAAATCCAATCGATCCACCCAAGATCAGAAAGATGGCACTAAGTACCATCAACACAACTAGAAAAGAGATGAAAAAATCCCTGCCAGCTAGATACAAGAGCAATGACACGGCGAGAGAAGCAAGGTTCAGAAGCAGGACATCCCTAAGAAATAATTTCAAAGTAGGTTCCTCCAAATCGAAACGAACGCCTGTGATCTAAATCCTTTACTACCTCGGCACATCAAGATAAAAAACTTAATAGACTGATTTATTCTTATTGCTAGTACCTCTGGTGATTGAGTGCCAAAAGAGAGAAGCCAGTCGTTATCCAATAGAACGAAGATCCTGTTTGCCATAATAATCGTTGTGTTGATGGTATCCTACGGCTTGGCCATGATCTACCCTCAACACCCGAGCTTGGCAACTCCATCGCCTTCCTCCTTCACTCCTTCGGACTGGATGTCATTTATCCCTTCGAATGTGACATACTTCCGCTTTTTGAACGTCTCATTTCTGGCCCAATACCCGCTCCTATTTGAGGATCCTCTCATCCTCTCATTCAGTCCGAATCTATTCAATATTACAGTTGCCAATGTTACCTACGGAGTCGACTTACAGGCAAATAATGCGATTAATGTCACTATTATTGGACTAAATGATCAATCACTGACATTTGTATCAAATGCGTTAGCCAGTGCTAATCTAACCTCAACAGTCTACAATAATGTGACATTATACAGACTTGAACAAAATCCGACTGGCGTTGATGGTCCTGCTTGGGTATGCATTGTTCGCGGGGTGATGGTGCTAGGTCAAGGAGATCTTCTAGCAGAGCAAGCGCTGCAATCAATAATTGATGCTTCCCCTGCAACATTCTTCAATAACGACCAACTCAAGGTGGGATACCTTCTAACTTGGGGCGGTGAAAAAACCTTCGCCTTTTCTTATTACCAATCGGGCGATAACAACTATTCCGTGGATTGGGAAATGCATAGTGCCACCAACGGTTCAGTTATTACCGATCGATATTCTTACCATTTCCCTTCTGCAGAAGTGCTGAGCAACAAATATGATGATGCGAAGAAAAACCTCTTCTTCGACGCCAAAGCAGTGTACACCAGCGGTAGTTTCATGGTGGGGGATTTTAGTTTCCTGCAATCCGAGGTGCGAACTGCTCTTGGAATAATTTGAACCAATAATTGATGTTCTTGAGATTTTTAGAGACCGCTGACCTTTCCATTAGCCCGAATTGGGTAAAATTTGTTCTTCCATGACATTCATAAAGATTTTAATAGTTGTTTCATAATTCTAAAGCCATCGCTTTTTTAGCAAGGGTGATGTCATGCCGCAGAAAAAGAGACAGGGGCCATCGAGGAAGCTTCAGATCGGAATAATCTTCATAGCGTTCATACTGGTCTTCTCCTACGTTATAGTGATATTCTCGCCTTACCTCAATACACGCCAGTTACCATCCCCCTCAACATTTACATCTGAGGAATGGATGTCATTCGTTCCCTCCCAGACATATTTGTTCCGATACCTCAACATCTCCGTACTTCAGGACTTCCCCCTCCTTTTCCAGAGTTCTGTGCTGTTCTCAATCCAAGATCCCGCTATGAACATCAGCATCTCGGATGTCACGTACGACGTTGATCTGGAGACGAGCAATGGCACCGGCGTCAGTATAATGGCGATGAATAGCTCAAGCCTTTCGAATTATTCATTCATCTTGGCGGGTGGCAATCTAAACTCCTCCGTCTACGATAATGTGACACTTTACAGGCTGGCTCAGGATCCATTCAACGGGTCGGCTGGTGCTTGGATCTGCGTGAGTCCGAAGGCTGTAATCCTCAGCTCGGGCGATGCTCCTGCTCTAAGCGCCCTCAAGTCTGTGCTGGACACCTCGTCTAATGCCTTCTTCACAAACGACGAGTTCAAAGTAGGTTACCAGCTTACAACTGGAGGCAAAGACTATCTGCTCTTCACATATTCCGAAGCAGGCAACAATTCCTACAATGTTGACTGGGAGATGCGTAGCGCATTTAATGGCTCAACGATTGGTGTGACATATATTTTCCACTTTCCGACCACTGCTGTCCTCAATGGAAACTACGCTAATCTGAAGACACTGCTGACCACTGCGACTAGCACCTACTCCATTGACAAATTCGGAGTCTTTGACTTCTCCTACTCGCAAGGGGATATAAGATACGCAATATTAGGCGGCTAGATTATTCGTCTGATCTCCGAAAAAACGCAATAAGCACAAACTATCCGAGCCTAAATGATAAATTAATGCTAGCTATACCCGCCAAGCTTATGGTAAAAACTTAATATCCCAATCCAAGGATTGATACTGGGTGCTTTCATTGCACATTACTTGGTTCGAGTCGGAAGATGGCGCTTCGGTGAACAAGAAGGACGCAAAAATGATAGAGAAATGGATTGTGAAGAACGCTGGTAACATACATGAGATATTCCACCTTATCCAGGAGCATGAGATGGAGGCAGTGAAGATCATCGAAGGGACTCAGGAGAAGGAAAAAGGCAGAACGAAGATCAATTCATATGATATCTTATTCATCTCCAATATCATATTAATCGTTAGCTGCGAGGAGACGCAGGACGTGGAAGGCAGCGGGCTGACTAGAAAAATCAACTACCTTGGCTTAATAGAAATCCCCTGCGGAGAGGAGGAAGAGCGATGAGCGACATGAAGAGACCGCTGGGAATCATGCTTCTTGCGCTTTTGCTGGCGCTCAACGGCATATAATTGATAGCATCGCTTTTCTTTCCTAGTATGCTTGGTGACGAGGCGTGGCTTCTATGGGCATTCGTCGCGATGGGCTTTGGCTATATTATTGCCGCTGTCGGGCTCTTCATAGGCTTCAACTGGTCCTGGTACCTAACACTGGGCCTCTCGTTCATCGCCATTGCCATCTCGATCACCTATCTAGATGTTCTCGATCTCATCTTCGATGGCATTGTGATCTTCTACATTACCCAGTCCAATGCAAGGTCATTCTTATTCGGGAAGAGAACGCACTCTGTTATTTCGTCCGGCTCTAGCCCCGGAGGGAGTGTGCCGCCGCCGCCTCCCCCTTGAATTTGGACGTACAAGAAAAAATAGCAAATCTCTGAAAACATTATCCGCACAGTGTAGTGATGATTGTCTTCAGAAAGCCAATCCCAAGGCTAATCAATGAGCGGGAAAATTTCTTCTTTTATGTAGTTCAGGAACTCTGCGGGCTGGATCCCACTGAATGCGGTGACCACCGCGCTCCTGGTCACTCCTGCCACAATCCCATACCTTCTGGACTTGAAGACCATGTACCATATCGCCCCGTGGGATGAGTACTCGCTATAGAGTGAGGTGTCAGCGAGTCCGGATCCGTAGAGCGAGAGCTTGCTGATGTTTGGGATGTCCACTCCGTCGAAAAACATGACCTTCGTATCCTCAAGGTTTGATTCATGGTACTTCTTCAAGGTCTCAGGAGAGATCTTCGCTTCTACTACGCTCCCGGCAGCAATGAAGAGGACCTTGCTCATCTGGTTGGCTATATTATTGGCTATCCTCTTCTTCTCGAGCACTATCAGTAGGATACGGTCGCCATCCTTGCTGAATTGGAAGGGGGCTTCCATTGTCTTGACAACAAGCCTCTCGCCATCCCTGTGCGAGACAGTGAATGCAATATCCTGTGAGAACAACCCCTCCAGCGAATCCGAAGTAAGCTGCAACTTGCTGATCTCGGTGACCAAGGGGACGGTCTGATCTCCAAAAGTGAACTCTTCTTCGTGTTTGTATCCCTTCAGTTTCGCCGAGATCGTCGCCAGGTCGATGTCTTCCTTAACTTTGAAGACCTTACCCGCAAGAACCATCCATAACACCACGTCTTGTTGGTGAATGGTGTCATATAAAAAGTTGACCGCTTTCGATTTGGGCTTGCTGATCCTTATCCACCCAGGCGAATCTTCTCTGCAGGGACTTCGAATAGTAAAGTTTCCAATCAAAATCTATCCTCCTTCCCCAGTCTGCATACACCCTCGGGTCGATATAGTTCCTCAGCGACGTGTTGAGGTTGTAGTCCTTCGTCGCTTGCATGGACTTCACCTTAAGGTCCAGTTCCTTTATCTTCTCAGCCTTTGCCTTCTTCTCTCTCAGAACCTTAAGGCGCTCTTTCTTCTTATTGAGGCTCTCCTCCCATGTCTTGGGGAGCTTACGCTTATGGTTGCATACCTTGGCTGCTTCTAGGTTCGCCATCGTGGCGCAGTATTTCTTGATGTACTTCGGGCTCCTCTTGCTCACCTCTGCCCTCCCAAGGGCTTCCTTGGTAGTCGTGGATGCATGATAAGTCCTGAAGACCTTCGCAGTCAGCCCTGGCATCACCTCTGAGAGGTATGCGTTTACTTTCTGCGATCTCACGCCATTGAATATCGTCTCGTTGCCCTCGGCCATGAACTCCTTTAGGTTGCGGACGATGATCTCAGGTGGCTTTATGGTGCTCACCCACCTGACGCAGTCTTTCCCTAGAAAGTCCAGCGTGATTGAGCCGTCTGGCTGGAATGTAATGTGCTCTGTGCGCAAGGTCGTCGCACCCACTGTGTCTGCCTCATCTTCCCCCTTCTCGTCGCCCACCCTCATCTTGAGGTTATCAATGAGGTAGCAGACGGTGGCAACCTTTCTCTCAAGCTGGTCGTGGGATTCTAGCCCCCTTGCTATGTGGACCCTGACCTTCTCGATCTTCTTCTGAAGCTCCCACGCCTTCTGGTACTTCTCCATGTCCCTGACCTGCTTGACGTACGCAGTATCGGAGAGCCAGACGTACTTCATTTTATCCCTAAGCTTATCCCTCCAGCTGGCAATCCAGAGATATGAAGGATCAAAAACAATGCATTTCCATGATCCCCCTAATGGGGGTTTAGGAACGGGTGCATCGGGTGACAGGTTAAGTGTTATCTCCTCCCCCCTTATTCCCGATTTCCAGCTTCCCCTGAGGGGATGGTCGCCCCTGCCAACAAAAATTGATGCAGGCTCAACCATGTAGTTGCCTATTTCCATTGGGATCCCGTTTACCATTGCAATACCGTACTTCTGCCTATTCTCTTCCCTAAGCCTCTTCCTGTACGCTGCAAGTGTCTTCTTCTTCTCCTTACCCATCCCTTCCTTCCTCGCCCTCTCTGATTCGACCCAATTCGATACAGCAGAGAAGTCGAAGTCCTCCGGTCCAACCTTCCCTTTTATGCCAAGCGCACCGCCGAAATCCCTGAAGAAATTCTTCACAAAGACCTCGTCCTTCGGGTAGTCAGTTATGAGTTTCCTGACCCAGGCGACAGCCATCTCCTCCTGCTCCGGGGTGAGCGGAAGCTCCCTGCCTCGGAACCTTATCTTAAATCCAACAGGATTGTAAACAGGGATGAGCACTCCATTATGGCTCAGTCGCCTTACCTCGAACTTTTCCATCCGATTCTCCACGGTTAGTAATTTGAAATTAGCTTATTACATAAGCTTTACCCATAGAAATTTGAAAGGATCGCCATCACTGTGGCTGACCTAATGGCTCCCCGCCGGAGGCAGGGCAACGCTACAGACATATTTATAAGAAGCTCGAAAAGAATTGAAAAAGCTCAAAGGGGGGCATGCTACGTCGAAGCTCACCATTCTTGAGGTCATTCTAGAGAACTTCATGTCCTATGAGTACGCTAGAGTGAACCTTAGGCGGGGGCTTAACCTTATCTCCGGCCCCAACGGTGCCGGAAAATCCTCTATCCTCTTGGCAATATCAGTTGCAACAGGTCAAAGCTACACCGAGCGATCGCGGAAGCTCGCAGATCTCATCCGGAGGGGGAAGGAGACCGCCAGGGTGACCCTCGTCCTCAACAACAAGGTCGAAGACGGGAAGAGGCCTGCCCCGCTCATAAACAGCGATCTCCTATCGGTCTCTAGGTACCTGAAGAAGGACGGGACGTACTGGTTCGAGATCAACGGCAGGGAGGTCAGCAAGTTCGATGTGAACCGCCTCTTCAAGAGCGTCGGCATGAACCCCGACAACATGCTTATCATAATGCACCAGAACATGATCGAGGAGTTTGCAATCACATCACCGGAGGAGAAGCTGAAGATGGTCGAGGAGGCCGTTGGCTTCTCCCAGTACCGCAAGGCGATATACGAGGCTGAAGATAAGCTCAACCGCATACTGGGCGAGGAGGAGGCGACTTCTCAGCTCTTGGCAAGCGCCGAGCAGACCCTTGCCTATTGGAAGGAGCTGAATGACAAGTACAATGAGAAGAGAGCCCTCCTCGACCGCAAGGCATACCTCGAGAGGGAGCTGATCTGGGCGCAGATCATCAAGAATGAGCGGTCCGTCACTCAGATACAGGAGAAGATTCTTCTCAAAAGCTCCCAGCTGGAAGACCTCGATAAGGGAACTACGCTGAAAGAGAGGGAGGGAAAAGGCCTATGGGAGTCCTACCTCGGGCTCAAGGAGAAGTTCCGACTTCTGCTCATGGAACAGCGGAAGCAGGACGAGGAAACGCTCAAGGAACTCGGTGCAATAGACGAGCGGCTCGATGCCACGGTCCAGAACTATGTCGATGTCAAGGTTAGAGAAGCGATAGATCGATACCGCATCAGGGAGCTGGAGAAGGACCTCAAGGAGCTGAGGTCGTCACTCGCCGAAGCTCAAGCCCTCTTGGAGGAGTCAAGCAGGCTTATCGACAAGGCTGGGGAGCGGCTCGAGACACCAAGATCGATACAGGACATATCCGACGAAGCGAAGTATGTGAACGCCCATCTACTCTCGCTGGGTGAGGTGCCAGACGACTCACCTTCAATGTACCAGACGTACCTAAAGACCTACGGCGAGCTTAAACAGAAGGCGGACGTGGTAGGCGAGAACCGCAAAAGGACGATTGAGGAGCTGGACGACAGGAAGAAGATCTGGAAAGGAGTCATGGAGCGCCTCATAGTCGAGATCAACCCGACGTACAGCGACGTCTTAGGCAAGGTCGCCGGCATTGGCACGGTCCGCCTTTCCAACATGGACGACGCCGACCGTTCAGGAATCGAGGTCACCGTTGGCTTCAAAGGATCTTCCCCTGTTATATTAGACGCATACGCCCAGAGTGGAGGGGAGAGGGCTGTCGCAACGATGGCCTTCCTGCTCGCACTTCAGCACAACCTCAAATCGCCAGTCCGGGCTGTCGACGAGTTTGACGTCCATATGGATCCGCACAACAGGGAATCCATGATGAAGATGCTTTTCTCCTTCATGAATGAGAACGAAGACGTCCAGTTCATTGTCATTACACCCAGCCAGCTTAGTGCGGTTGGCGAGTTCGCCAACATCATCTTTGTACAGAATGTCCACGGTAGGTCGGAGGTGGCGAAGGCTGCCACAGCAACAGCGTAAAGAGGAATATTACGAGGAGCTCGCGAGAATAATCAACCTTTGCCAGAGCATAAGGACTAAGAGCGACGACCCCTTTCTGGTCGATGTTCCCCAGAAGCTCATGATCCTAAAGAAGATCCTACCCAATTGGAAGGCGTTAGACGATCTGCTCATGGATGCTGAAGCGCTAAAAGAGATTTCCCTGATGGTCAAGCTTCAGAGCGACTGGGTGAAGCGTCGAGCGTCGGGTCTATTCATAGACCCGTTCCTCGTTGAGGTCAAAATAAAGCTGCTAAGCAAGGAGTCCCTGAGCTCCGCACTCCTCTCATCATGGCACCCACTTGTCTCCTCGGAACAGCTCACGCCGAAGCGCCTCTCAGAGTCAATGGACTACTGGAACATTCTTCTGCCTCTTTCGCAGAGGATGAAAGAGCTGGAAGCAGCTAGGGAGATAGAAGAGAAGGTCCTCACAGTCTCCGATCTGATCCGCTTGAAATTCCTCTCAGATAGAGTCTTCAACGATGAGGTCACGCGCCTTCAGACAGAGCTGGCGGAGACCACGAAGAGTGGGCCCGTTGATTACTGGGGGTTCATAGTCCGGGACACATACGAGGATACGGTAATGCGAGCCTACGCGCTAAGCTTCCTTATATCCAATGGTACCGCCAATCTTGTGATAAACCCAGTTGAGGAGACCATGATGGTCGAGGTTATATCCGGCGCAATCCCAAGGAAGCTCGGGCGGTCTATCCCCATATCAGTATCATATCAGAAATGGAAGGAGATTCGAGGTCAAAAAGATGAGTGAAGACGCCACGATTTCCAAAAAGCTAAAAAAGGCTTCCCAGTTGTTGCTCTACCAACACCACAGACTACCCGGGGCAAAGGGGTGGGAGCTGAAGAAGTTCGTCGGCAAGGACTACATGAAAGTCGTGAAGCTGCTTGAGAGGAGGCTTGACGATCTTGGCCTTGAAGTGAAGTTGGTTTATGAGGACGGTCTCGATCACCCCAGCCCAATAGAGGACGATCTCGAGCAAGCGAGATTCTACATATTGTCAAAATCCCCGATACAGAGCGGCGAGGCGTCTCTCTCCGGCTGGAGAATAGATACATTAGCTGTCTTGGCTGCCGCGCTGGCTTTCATAACCTCGAAACAGGGAAGAGCAACTAGGAGCGAAGTGGAAGATCTCCTGAATGAGAAATTCCCTTACTGGAAAGTTGATCAGGACCTAAACCGCTTCATCAGGAGGGGCTACCTCGATGAGGACGAGGAGAGCAACCTCTTTGTTGGTTGGCGGACAAGAGCGGAAATTGACAGAAAGATCCTTCTTGGCATCATTGCAGGCTCGTCGCCAGAGGTATTGCAGTAGTACCTTAACAGCGACTGCTGACAGTCTGTCCATCGCTTTGGAAGCGCATTAATACGATAATTGTTGAACAGTTGATAAGATAAGCATTAATGAGTTAAGTGTGTTCTCTGTTGCACAGTTAGGTAAATAATAGAATTCTATTTTATATAGGTAAATGTTGAACACTTTAACGCTTTAACAATAAATTTTTGGAATCCACTGTTGTTCAACAATTCCATGGTACTTTACAATTTTCACGAACGATTACCCATCAGTCTTAGATGCCATTTGTTTATGTAAATTGGAGCGATACTGGGCATAAAGCTATGCGCTGCTGAGCCATCTCGTTCCGGTCATCTCTGACAGCTCCTTTTTCATGGAAACAAGGTCCTCAATACACAATTTTCTTACATCATCCTTTCCTACTATCCTCGTTATGTTGGCGATCTCTTCTGTTGAAATTCTGATGAAATTAGAGAGCCTCCTTATCCCCAGCTCGATGCTGAGGTTCCTAGTCAATGATGGCTTATGGGACGTCACCCCGGTGGGGCATAAGCCCGTATGGCAGATCCTGTACTGCTCACAGTTGATCGCTACCAGGGCTGCGGTTGCAATGTAGACAGCGTCCGCTCCGAGAGCGAGGCATTTCGCGAAGTCCGCTGAAGTTCTCAGCCCGCCACCTGCGATGAGAGTCACTCTCTCTTCCGCACCGACCTCCTTCAGATACCTAGAAGCGCGAGGCAGAGCAGCGATTATTGGTATGCCGACGTTATCCCTCACATATTGCTCCGTAGCGCCTGTCCCGCCTCCGAACCCATCCAAGGCGATGAAGTCAACCCCAGAATCAACGAGTATCTCCATGTCCCGCTCAACATTCCCACAGCCTATTTTTGCGCCGATGGGTACCATATCCGAATTTTCCCTTAGCCATGCCATCTTGTCCTTGAGCTCCTTTGGATTGTTCATGTCAAAATGGTGGGCAGGGGAGCTTGACTGCTCGTAGCCTTTCAACCCCTTAACCTTTGCAACCTCTTCGTTGACGATCTTGCCTTCGGGCACATAGCTCCCCTTACCGGGGTATGCTCCTTGGCCAAAGCGAATCTCGACAGCGGCTAGCCTCTTCAGAATGCTCATCTCTACGGCCTCCCTGTCTGTGGCATACTGCCCTATGAGGTGCTTGGGCGCTTCAGCCATCTCCTCCTCAAGTATTCCTCCCTCGCCAGAGTTGTAGGCTATACCAAGCTCCTTTGCGACGCGCGATATGACGAGCCTCAAATTTCTTGAGGTGGCTCCAAGACTCATTCCGGAAATGAGTATCGGGGACGTTACAACAAGGGGCTTTTTGGCACGTGGTCCTATCGTAATCTCAGTATTTACCTTGTCCTCCCTCTCCCGAGGCATTTTGTACACCTGCGCAGGTATAAAGTGGATATCACTGAACGAGAATGGTAGCTGTTCCTGCGAGCCCATGGAGCAGATTATGCTCTTCCCAGTCTTGGCCAGCTCCTTGATCTCAACTACATCTTGGTAGACATCTTCCGCCTCTCCAGCGCGCCTCTTCCTCATCATCGCTTTCCCCGAGCCAACCTTTACTTTATCGCAGAAATAGAGGCCTGCAAGCATATTCTCAATATAGACCGCGCATGCTCCGCATATGCACCCCGCTACTGGAATTTCACATTGGCTGGCACTTCTTGCGCAGTAAAGGATCTCACTAGTGCACCCTTCGGGATAACTGGGGCACTTCTGGCAGATACATTTTTTCACGTTATCAGGGGTATCTTTGACTGGCATAACCCGCCCTTCAGTCTAAAATGCTTCAGGGCGATAATAAGTTCACTGCTCAAGGCATCGATGCGCGATCACGATGCTTGCCTAGCTGCCTTCAGCTCGTGATCAGACCTTGATCTGTACCTGCTCTTCAGAGCCGCCCTCTCCTCCTTAAGTATGAGGTCGACGAAATAGTCCAGATCCTTGATCTCTGATGTCGCAAGCGTGATCATTATTGGCTTCGGAAGCCCCTTTGCTACCAGCGCAAGCACTGCCGGCAGCCCGTAGAGGCTCACCAGTTCGCCCCCCTCGAGGGCTGACTTGTACATCAGCTTGAACCTCTCAGACACTTTATCTGTCTCGCTCTTCTCAGCCGCCATCTGCGCGACCTCCAGCGGATCGTCGCTCAGGAGACCTATCTTGCTCGAGCCGCATTCAGGGCACCTGACCTTTCCAAGGAATTTTTTGGCCTTCACATTCTCCACGTACCTGAAGCAGTTGACGCAGACCGCTACCCTTGCCTCATTGAGGAGCCTCGCCTTCCCGGACTCGATGAGTAGCCTCCTCAGCCTGTCAGCAGGCACAAGATCCGTCTTCCAACTGAGCTCCTTTATTCCGACTCTTGAAATTGGCGAGAGTGGCAGGTCTCCTGGCATTACGCTGATCTCAAACCGTCCCTCCCTAATCCCGTGAACCACCCTTATTGTCCCGCTGACATCTAGGTCCTTGAGCAGGACCTCCTTCATCGCCTCCTTCCAGACAACCGTGCCCTTGAGTCCCTCCACGAGCTGCGTCATGCCCACGTCGCTGACGTCCGCGTCCTTCTCAATCACGCCAAACCTCTTCGCGACGTGGAGGAGGCGCCTCTTGAACAAGCCGGTCCTCTCCACAGCGACCTCGGCCATATGCTCTGCCTTATCGGGCTCGATCGCCCTTAGCGCCTCCGCGACGACGTGCGGATCTAGGGTCGTCTTCAGGAAGATCCTGTAGGCGTCCTGCGAGGTTCCCACTCCGCTCCCCGTCCTCATCGTTAGGAGGTACCCGAGTAGCCTCGAGAGGGTCTTGTTGATGTTGAGGCCGAATGCACAGCTGACTATCACGTACCCCTCCCAACCCTCCACGGTCACAACCCTGTCCGTTGGCACCTCCCACCGCCCCTCCGCCTGTTCCTTGAGCTCCTTCAGCGACTTCGCGTACAGTTCGTGCGAAACAGGGTAATCCTGCTCGAGCCCCCCTATAATCCCCTCAATCTTCAAGCCTGCCCTGATACCGGAGGAAACCCTCCCCCTTATCACCCCAACCTCTTGGGCGACCTCGAACGGCACAGGGATCTCGTCACCAATCCAGTTAGGGATTGCCCCTGTGGGGTCCTGCTCACTCCTGACATACACCTTGTCCTTGAAGACCTGTATGATCTTCCACGGGGTACCTCTCTCGATGAACTTCACACCTGGCTCGCCGTACTCTGCAACGAATGCCTCATCCAGCATCCCCACCGGCTCTTCCTTTGCTTCATCGATAACGATATAGTGTCTCTCCTCCGGTATCATGGAAAGGTTCTCGAAGTAGTACTTGTAAATGCTCTCTGAAGGTCTGGGTTTGAGGACGATCCCCTCCTCAGGTATGTAGAACGCTAGCCTTGGTCTCCTTCCGCTCATGTAATCAAGGACCTCCTCCACATCCTTCTCAGCCAGGTCAGCGAACGGGTAGGCCTTCCTTGCGAGATCAAGGATCTCGCCAACTGTCGTCCTGCCGTACTCAAGCAGCAGCCCAGCAATCTGGTGCGACAGGACATCAAGCGGTTTCTTGACTATCTCCACCTCCTCCAGCTCCTCCCTCAGGCTTCGCTTGACTATTACAGCTGACTCGAGGGCGTCGTCAGAATCCATTGTAACCACAACCCCCTTTGATGTGCCGCCAACCCAGTGCCCTGCCCTCCCCACCCGCTGAAGCAGCCTAGTGGCCTGCCTCGGCGAGTTGTATTGGACCACAAGATCGATATTGCCAATGTCTATCCCGAGCTCAAGGGACGATGTGCAAACGACTCCCCTTAGCTCCCCCTTCTTCAAGCTAGACTCGACATCGACCCTTGCCGACTTCGCGAGACTCCCGTGGTGGATGCTCACTGGCATGTCTATGTCCCAGATCCTGAATCTGCTGGCCAAGATCTCCGACTCGGACCTCGTGTTGGTGAATATTAGCGTAGTTCTGTTCTGGTCTATCAGCTCCTTGATCTTCCTGAGCCTGGCTGCCACTTCTGGGAACGTGGCCAGCCTCTCTGCGAGATCCACATCCTTGGGGCTAGCTTCCGGAAGCATTACGTCGAGCTTCGTGTCCTTTGCAACCGAGACCCTAACTATCTCACACTTCCTGCTCGTGCCCACCAGAAACTTTGCCACCTCCTCCGGTGAACCTATTGTAGCCGAGAGCCCGATGACCTGAGGCTCCACGGCAGTTATCCGCCTCAGCCTCTCCAGTGCAATGGTAAGCTGGCTGCCCCTCTTGTCGTTGGTGAGCTCATGGACCTCGTCAACTATGACCCACTTGACCCGCGAGAGATGCTTCCTCATGGTTCTGCCGGGTAGTATGGCTTGGAGGGTCTCGGGTGTCGTAATCATGATGTCGGGCGGAGCCATCGCCTGCTTCCCTCTCTCCCTCGTCTCGGTATCTCCGTGCCTAACTGACACCTTGAGGTCGAGCCTTCCGCACCACCACTGGAGCCTGTCAAGAAGGTCCCTGTTGAGAGCCCTTAGCGGGGAAATGTAGAGGACCTTTATGCCCCCTCTTGAGTCCTCCTTTATCAAGCGATCGAGTATGGGCAGAAAAGCCGCCTCAGTCTTTCCGGTGCCGGTCGGCGCAATAACAAGGACATTCTTCCCCTCAACTATGAGGGGGATCGCCCTCTTCTGGGGCTCTGTGAGTATCCCAAACCCCCTCTCGCCAACTATCCTCTGTATAGGTTTAGAAAAATTGGACAGGATCTCGTCCATAACCATCAAAGCGACTAACGCAAACCCCCCTAATATCTCTGTTTTCCATGGATTGCGCTTGACTGGAAGCAGCTTCCACCAGCAGATCTTTTTGCAGAGGGAGCATTTGCCTCAAAAATGCTTCAATTTAATATATCTCAAAATACAAGGGAAACTTCATGGTCCAGATAGGCGTCCTTACAACTTACGACCAGGTCCCAGACGAGGTCACAGAGAAGGTAAGGGTCCTTGGCAAGGCCCTTGCTGAGAGGGGATGCATTGTAGTAACGGGTGCCAATGGAGGGCTGATGACAGTGGTTTCAGAGGCGGCCACGATGGCAGGCGGTATAACCGTTGGAATAATGGCGCAGGAGCTTGAGAACATCGACCCCAAGCACAAATGGTACAACCCCTACAACACCATAACCATAAAGACCGGACAGACGTTCACTGCTAGAAGCTCCACCGTTGTAAGGAGCAGCGATGCGGTCATCATTGTTGCTGGAGGGGTGGGATCTCTTACCGAGGTCGCGATCGCCTACAACCTGCGCAAACCTATAATCGCGCTAAAAGGGTCGGGCATGATGGCAGATAAGCTGGCCGAGATGTTCCCTGATGGCTATATTGATCACAGATGCCTTTCTAAGATCCATTTTGTTGAGGATCCTGTCGAAGCAGTCGAATTGGCGTGCAGGCTTGTAAAAGAGGGTTCTAGCCGAGCCTAGTCATCCTTTCTCTTTGAGGTAGTCATAGGCCGATAGTGCGGCAACCGCGCCATCACCGGCAGCGATGATTGCCTGCCTGTACATTAAGTCAGTGATGTCGCCAGCGGCGAAGAGCCCCTCGCAACTGGTCCTCTGGTTTCGGTCGACAACGATCTGCCCTGTCTGATTTGTCTTTACGAGATGCCTTACATAACCAAGATTCGTCTCCCTGCCGATCTCAACAAAGACCATCTGGACGTTCAGTTCCTTCACGACGCCAGTTCTGGTGTCCCTGTACTCGATCGACTCGACCTTGCTACCACCCTTTATTTCGGTCACCAAAGCATAAAGGGCAAGCTCTACGTTTGGAAGCTTCCTCACCCTATCTATTAGCATCTCGTCCGCCCTGAAACCCTCCCTCCTGTGCAGGACGTACACTTTGCTGGCATACTTGCACAGGAGCTCTGCGCTCTGGAACGCAGCGTTCCCGCCGCCGATTACCGCTACCGTCCTGTTCCTCGCAAATGGTGCGTCGCAGGTAGCGCATGTGCTGACGCCATGCCCAAAAAACCTATCCTCCCCTGGCACGTTGAGCCTCCTGTAGGAGCTACCTCCAGTCACCATTACAGCCCTGGCCCAGAAAGTGCCAGCGCTGCTCTTTACATTGAAGATCCCTCCATCCTTGTCGATCCTCTCGACCTCCGCGGTTAGGATCTCAGTCTCAAACTCCTTCACTTGCTGCTCGAATATCTCTGCGAGATTTAGGCCTGATCTGCCAAGGTACCCCAAGTAGTTCTCGATGTTGGCAGTGAGCAGGATCTGCCCGCCGATATCTTTGGTTATCACGATTGTCCTGAGGAGCTTTCTCCTACAGTAGACCGCTGCCGTCATTCCTGCTGGCCCACCGCCGACGATCACAACATCATAAAAGTTATCCATATTGCCCACCAAGGACCCTTTTAGGTCAGATAAAGAGTGTTCCATATAATTTATAACTTTATACCCATGCAGCGGGAAGCGCTCGCGGAGGATTCAACGGTGGGAGCGGTGGAATAAAGTAATTAAATCGCTCCTTCCAATTTTCTTTACAAGGAATCGACAAGTGATTATATTAGCTCTTCAAATAATTTTACTGTGGTCTATAGATGCGCGAATTTGATCTTATCGTGATCGGCAGTGGTTCGGGCCTCGACGTTGCAGTCGCCGCAGCGAATTCGGGTTTGCATGTAGCTGTTGTCGAGAAAGGGCCGCTCGGGGGGACCTGCCTGAACAGGGGCTGCATACCATCCAAGATGCTCATTCATAGCGCCGATGTGGTTGAGACAATAAAGAATGCGGGCAACTTTGGAATAAGGGTCACTGGGTACGAGGTCGACTTCCCATCAATTGTAAAGCATGTGACAGAGACCGTCGACAGGGAGTCCATGGATATAGAAAGGAGCTTTGGCGGATCAGCTAACCCTGTGCTGTTCAAGGGAGAATGCCATTTTGTGGCTGAAAAGACCCTGCAAGTAGGTACCGAGACCATAAAGGCGGGCAAGTTGCTCATCGCTACAGGTACCCGCGCCCGCATTCCAGAAGTGAGCGGTCTTCGGGAATCCGGCTTCATGACGAGCGACGAGGCGCTTCGACTAATGCAGCAACCTAAGGTGCTTACTATACTAGGAGGGGGGTACATTGCAGCAGAGCTGGCGCACTTCTTTGGCACCTTGGGCACGCAGGTAAACATAGTCCAGAGGGGGAGATACCTTCTGGCCAATGAGGACGAGGAGGTGGCTGCAATCTTCACTCATCTCGCCTCGGAAAAATACAACGTTTTTCTTGGCTACGAGCCCATATTGGTAGCCAAGGACGGGGGGTCATTCAACGTCACCCTCCAAAGCATGGAAAACAGGGACGAAACCCGGATTCTGGCTTCCGATCAACTGCTCGTTGCCGTGGGCAGAACACCCAACTCTGATACCCTCGACCTCGAAAAGACTGGGGTGAAGACTGACCCTAAGGGATACATCTTGGCCGACAATTACTTGGAGACTACAACAAAGGGGATATTCACCCTTGGTGATGCTTTGGGCAGGTACCCATTCAAGCACGTCGCGAACCATGAGGCGGCTGTCGCTTACAAAAATATAATGGATCCCGAGAACAAAGTTGAGGTCGACTACACCGCGATGCCCCACGCCATCTTCACGTCCCCACAAATTGCTGGGGTCGGCAAGACCGAACAGCAGCTCAAAGCTGAGAATGCGGGCTACTTCGTCGGCAGGTGGAACTATGCAGAAACGGCAATGGGTGAGGCAATCCAGGACGCCACCGGGTTCGTAAAGTTCCTTATTGATCGTTCAACGCTGAAGATCTTAGGCTGTCATATTATGGGCACAGAAGCCTCCACGCTTATTCATGAAGTCCTTGTGGCTATGAAGTCTGGCGACGGCACAATAAACAGTATATCACAAGTTGTACATGTGCACCCCGCACTTCCCGAGGTTGTGATTAGAGCTGCGGAATACATCATAGACCCTACGCACCACCACGAGCACGCCAATCCGTGATCAAGCTCAAAAAGCTTGTGAGCAAAAATGAGGAAAGGTTCCTAACTACTCATCTTCATAAATGCAAAAGTCCCAATTGCTATAAAGACGGCCATGAATCCCAAAGCAATCCCCGCATCCAACCAGGGGGAGAACTGGTAAATGCCTAACAGCGCGCCCCTCATGCCGTCCACAATATATGTCAGGGGGTTCAGCCTTGTGACGGTCATCAACCAACCTGGCAGGTTCGTTAGTGGGAAGAGTGCCCCAGAGAGGAAGTACAGAGGTAGTACGACAAAACTCTGCACAAGGCCGAAGCCCTCAAAGCTCGTCATCTGAGACCCAATCGCTAGCCCGAGGCTGACAGTGCCCGCTGCCATGCAGAGAACGAAGAAAATTGTAATCGGAAGCGAGGTGATCGTGTAGCTAATGCCAAAGAACACGCCAAGGATCAGCAATATAGCTGCTTGTAGCAGTGAGTCCGTACATCCACCCATCATCTTGCCACTGAAGAGGGTCAGTCTTGAGAGGGGCGCCACTAAAACCTCCTTGAAGAAATCGACCTTCTTATCCCAGACAATGTAAAGGCCAAAGAAGATCGACGTGAAGAGCACAGTCAACATTAACACACCAGGGAAGATGAATGCTTGGTAACTCACTCCGTAGAAGGCTTGGGAACCTCCTCCGCCGACAATAGACCCGAGGCCGCCGCCAAATGCGACCAGCCAAATGAGTGGAGTGACTAGCGAGGATATTATCCTCGACCTCTCCCTTAGAAAGACCTTGACCTCCCTGTACCACAGGGCATAGAAGCCAGAAAGTTCGCTCATGCATTATACCCCTTCGCATACTGCTCTTCTATGGTTTCAGCCGACGCCGACCTGATCTCCTTCCCTGTCAATTGCAGGAAGACGTCATTAAGTGTAGGCTCCCTCAACTCCACATAAGAAGCATTGCCGAGGTTGCATAATACCTCCTGGATGTGGTTGCCTGCCTCGGAAAGATGGATGGTGACCTCACCATCCTTCGACTCGACCTTATTGACGTACGGCAGGGCCTTTATCAAATCGAGGTTTGGGTTCTCCACCCTCGCTTTTATCATGCTCTTCCCCAAATTCATCTTGAGGTTTGCTGGCGAATCAAGCGCAATTATCTTTCCGTGGTCGATAACGGCAACCCTGTCACAGAGGGAGTCCGCCTCCTCCATGTAATGCGTGGTTATCAGTATTGTAACCTTCTCTTCCTTGGAGAGCCTCTCGATATACTCCCAGATATGCTCCCTAGTCTGTGGATCAAGGCCGAGCGTCGGCTCGTCAAGGAAAAGGATCTTTGGCTTGTGTAGCAGACCTCTTGCGAGCTCAAGCCTTCGCCTCATGCCTCCTGAGTATGTCTTTACACGCTCATTCGCCCTATCCTTAAGGTCGACAAGCTGGAGGACCTCGTCTATGCGCTGCCTCCGCAAGTCTTTTGGGACACCAAACATTAGTGCGTGGAGGTAGAGGTTCTCCCACCCGGTAAGTATCTCGTCTGAGCTCGGGGCCTGGAAGACCATCCCGATGGATTTTCTAACTGAACTAGGCTTCTGCCTGACATCGAAACCGTTAACCTGAGCCGCACCCTCCGTGAGCGGCAATAGCGTCGCCAGCATGGATAGAAGGGTTGTCTTGCCTGCTCCGTTAGGACCCAGCAGCCCAAAGATCTCCCCCTCGTCAATCGAGAGATCAATATGATCGACAGCCACCAAATCTTTGAACTTTTTGGTGATGCCTTCCGTCTTTATTATCAACAAAAACACCCCTTTTATTGGCAGATTACACAACTCAACAATTCTCAAATATATATATTGACTAGGTCATCGCCAATTCTCTCCCTTGAGCTAGTCCGAAAAAAGCGAAATAACTCTTATTAAAATGGGGCAAGAAGAGTGACTCGTGGCCTGCCATGAAGAAGAAGAGCTGGACTGAGAAGCTTAATGACAAAAAAGATTTTCCCAAGGTGGAGCCAATCACCGACAAGATGAGCAAGAGGTGGGGGAAAGGCACCATCGTAATACCCGCCCCAATGGAGGTATACGATCTGATGGCACGAGTTCCGGAGGGTAGGGTTGTCACAATAAACGACATTCGCTCTGCTCTGGCGAAAAGACATGGAGCGACCATAGGCTGCCCAATATGCACTGGCATATTCGCAAGGATCGCCGCAAGTGCTTCCGTGGAGGGCAAAGGGATCAAGAAGATCCCTTACTGGAGAATCCTAAAGGTCGGGGGAGTAATCAATGAAAAGTACCCTGGCGGCGCTGAGGTGCAGAAGAAATTGCTTGAAATTGAAGGGCATACAGTCAGGAAGAGGGGCAGCAGGTACGTCGTCCAAGATTACTCTGAGAGACTTGCGAAATTCGGTTAGTTTGATATCGCTAGAACCATTTAAACCATATTAGGGTATACGTTAAGTATCGTGCCATGATCGATCTTGCTGGTGATGATATGAAGGTTCTTGTCACAGGCGCGTCGGGATTTGTGGGGGGGTATTTAGTTGAGGAGCTTGCGCGGTGGGGCCACAGCGTTACTGGGATGGTCCGAAAGAATAGCGACAGGAGTTTTCTCGAAGAGCTCGGGGTAAAGCTAGTTGTGGGCGATCTTGCTGACCCAGATAGTCTGACAAAAGCTACCAAAGGGGTGGACGCAGTTGTTCACCTTGCCGCGTATTATACGTTCAGCGGCAAGAAAGAGGTCTACGAGAGCGTGAATGTGGGTGGGGCGCGCTCCCTCCTTGAGGCGTCGCTTAAAAACCGCGTCATACGCTTCGTATACTGCAGCACCACTGAGGCAATAGGGCCGGTGGAGAAACCACCCGGTGACGAGAACTCGCCTACCAACCCGCAGTACGACTACGGCAGGTCGAAGGTCAAGGCTGAGGGCGTAGTGAAAGACTATGCCTCAAAGGGGCTTGACTATACCATAGTAAGACCCTCAGGGATATATGGTCCTAGGAACGTCGACGATGTGTCATATTGGTTCATCACCTCGGTCTTTAAGAATTCAATCTCGACGCGCTTCATCGTGGGGAGCGGGGAGAGCCTGGTCCAGTTCACCCACATCTCCGATGTTGTCCAAGGGTTTGCTCTTGTGCTTGAGAAGCTCGAGGTGTCAAAGAACCAGGTCTACATAATCAGCGAGGACGGCGCGCATACATACAACGAGACATACAAGATTTTGTGCGACATAAGCGGGAGAAAGCCTCCGCGGATTCACGTCAACCCCTGGCTTGCAAAGGCAATGATTACCCCTGTTGAAGGAATAAACAGAGTTACAGGTCGCGAGAACTTCATGTGGCATACCAAGACCGTAGATTCGGTGACAACTAACAGGTGGTACAGCATTGAGAAGGCAAAGAAGGAGCTCGGGTTCACCCCGAAATATGACCTAAAAACTGGGCTAATGGAGACTGTGAATTGGTACAAGCGGAATGGCTACCTTTAATCGATGATCTTGGTCTTCGACCAAATCGTTATATTCGCCATGGGCATATTGGATAACGGTGGCACTGCATGAAGATCGAAAAAGTTGCTGGTACCAATAATAAGCATAAAGTCTTTGTCTATGCCTTGAGCACCTGCGCTTGGTGCAAGAAGACCAAGAAGTACCTTCAAGACAAGGGAATAGAGTTTGAGTTCGTCGACGTCGATTTATGTGACAAGGAGGACTTGGAACAGGTAAAGAAGGATATATCGAAGCAAGGCTTGGGCATGAGCTTTCCTATAATTATCGTCGATGACAAAAACCATATCGTAGGGTTCAGGGAGGACAAGCTCGACGAGGCGTTCATGGATTGACAACACTTGATTATGTGAGGCAGAGAGCTGAGAGCGACGCGAGGTCGCGTGGCTACAGGCTGAATAGCGACGCCTCCTTTCTGAATGATCTGCTCGAAGGCCTGAAGAAGAACGAGGAGAGATACGGTTACCCGTCCTGTCCCTGCAGGATTGCCACAGGAAAACTGGATCTCGACAGGGACATCATATGCCCCTGCGACTACAGGGATCCGGATGTGGCAGAGTTCGGAGCGTGCTACTGTGCGCTTTACATTCGGGGCGATATTGCAGCAGGCACTCTGCGGGTACAGCCCGTAGCGGAGCGCAGACCGCTTGAGAAGCAGTCAGCTGCTCTCGTAGAACTCTTAGGGACCGAAGTTCAGCCGGCGGCAGCGCCAGAGCCTCCGTCTATGGAAGCACCTAAAGCAGTCTCGGCTGGAAAAGAGATGGTGGCTTTAGCTTCTGATACAAAGCGCCCGGAGATGGGGGGGAAACTAAAGCTATGGTACTGCAAGCAGTGCGGTTACACAGTATTCAGGGAAGAGCCGCCGTACATCTGCCCGATTTGCAAAGCCAAAAAGGAACTGTTTGCCGAGATTTCAATCGAAATAGCTGAGAAGATCTGAAAGGATGGGGGCATTCTTTCCTAAGGTTTAGCGTTCCTTAAACCCCCATAAAGACATATTCTATTCGGCATAAAATTGGCTTCTTTTCCTCTTTTTCTCATCATAAAAACATCATTCTCAACATGATGACTGCACAGAAGATCGATACACGGCATCATGTACCCATATCCACCGCATGAACTCCCCATTAAGCCCTCAAAGGTTGACAAAAAAATTACACCCCTGATGTATGATCCAGGAAAAGAAATGCTTAATAAAAAGCTCCATCGTAATGGTGAGGGTAGTGATTAGTGAATGAGGAGCGCTGCTGGTGGATGCCTTCTATGAAGTGTTTATCCCACTGTTGGCTATTAATTGGTTCTTGCCAACTACGCATTCTTGTGGTCTAAACGATTCACCATTACATAATACTAAATGGGGGATCTTATTGTGAGATTGTCCGGGGCTAAGGCGATAGTAGAGTCTTTGAAGAGCGAGAAGGTAGAGGTCATATTCGGCATACCTGGCGGAATGACCATTCCGCTGTACGACGCGTTCTATGATAGCGACCTGAGGCACATACTGACCAGACACGAGCAGTGCGCTGCCCACATGGCTGATGGCTATGCACGCGTAAAAGGCGTACCTGGTGTATGCACAGCGACTAGCGGACCTGGCGCCACAAACCTCGTCACTGGGATTGCGGTCGCATATATGGACAGTTCACCCATAGTCGCAATAACGGGTCAAGTACCGAGGGCAATGATAGGCAAGGACGCTTTCCAGGAAGCTGACATAGTCGGAATAACGAACCCTATAACTAAGTACTCATTCCAGATCACTTCGGCATCCCAGATACCCGATACTGTTAAGACGGCGTTCCTATTAGCCTCGACAAATAGGAGGGGTCCGGTTCTCATAGACGTCCCCAAAGACGTCTTTTCAGAAGAGGTCGATCTGGATTCCGCTGAGAAGCTCAACATAAAAGGGTATGCCGTGAGGTCTGGAGAACCGCACCCCTACTCGATAAAGAAAGCGCTCGGCCTAATAATGGGCTCTGAGCGGCCAGTGATAATCGCGGGTGGTGGCGTGATAACATCGAATGGAAGTGCAGAGCTCGTGAAGTTCGCTGAACTCATCATGGCCCCTGTCGCAACAACGCTCATGGGAAAGGGGGCGATACCCGAGACGCACCCTCTATCTATCGGCATGCTGGGCATGCACGGGAAGGGTGAGTGCAACATGACCGTCGAGTCTGCTGATCTCATAATCGCCATAGGCATGAGGTTCAGCGACAGGTCCACAGGCAACCTCGAGAACTTTGGCGAGAGCGCAAAAGTCATCCACATTGACATCGACCCAGCAGAGATCGGGAAGAACGTGAGGGTAGATGTTCCGATAGTTGCCGACGCGAAGAAGACGCTCGCGATCCTCGTCTCGAAGCTCTCCGAGGTCGGATCGAAGAGGGGAGAGAACGAGTGGACAAAGAAGCTGCGCGAGCTTAAGGCGCACTACTCTTCAAACTACAGGGAAGCAGACGGCGGGCTCAGACCAGCAAAGCTCATGAAGCTGCTCAGGGATGCGATACCTGGCAGCGCAATCGTAACGACCGGCGTTGGGCAGAATCAGATGTGGGCAGCACTGCACTTCCAGGTACTGGAGCCGAAGACGTTCATAACCTCCGGCGGACTCGGCGCTATGGGCTTCGGCCTTCCAGCGTCGATAGGCGCTAAGGTAGCATCCCCAGAGCGCCCTGTATTCAATATTGATGGCGATGGGGGCTTCATCATGACTGAGCAGGACCTAGCCACCGCTGTGATGGAGGACATTCCCACAGTATCGATAATAATGAATAACAGGGTGTTGGGGATGGTGAGGCAGTGGCAGTGCATGTTCTGCAACAAGCGGTATTCTGAGACCGACCTCGGCAAGGTGCCTGACTTCGTCAAGCTAGCAGAGGCTTACGGGGCAGAGGGTATCCGCATTGAGTCCTACAAAGACTTCGAGACCGCGGTCAAGAGGAGCTTGAAGGCAGAGGTGCCAGTTGTAATCGACGTTCCCATATCCGCTGATGAGAAGGTGCTGCCGATGGTTCCACCAGGCAAGAGGCTAAAAGAGGTTATTTGGTATGGATGAGGGTCTGCATATAATATCGGCAATAGTAGAGGACCGCCCAGGCGTTCTCTTCAAAGTCACCTCCCTGATAAGGAGGCGAGGCTTCAACATCGCGACCATAACAGTGGGGAGCACAGAGAAGGAAAAGGTCTCGAGGATCACCATGACCATGGGAGGCGATGTCAGGATAGTCGAGCAGCTCATCAAGCAACTGAGCAAGATCCCGGATGTAGTGAAGATCACTGAGCTTACTCCCACAGAGTCGGTCTACAGGGAGCTAGCAATAGTGAAGGTCTCTGCACAGGATCAGGCAAAGCGATCGGACATCCTTAACTATATTACCATATTCCGTGGCAGAGTGATCGACGCTTCCAAGGATTCGCTGATAATAGAGATCGTTGGCAGCCCAAACAAGATTAACGCATTTCTAGACCTCATGAAAAGCTTCGGGATAGCGGAGCTTGCACGAACAGGAATGGTGGCACTGGCGAGGGGCACGAAGTCTATGGACGACTGAGACTTTTTTTTTGACTATCGGTGTTTTTATAAAGCGGTTAGCATCTATCTGATGGAAGGTATTAGCTATGGCGGTCATTTATAAAGACAAAGACGCTGACCTGTCTGCCCTAAAGGGCAAGACAGTAGCTGTTCTTGGCTACGGAAGCCAAGGAAGGCATCAGGCCCTTAATATGAAGGACAGTGGGTTGAAGGTCATAATTGGCCTCAGGAAGGGGAGCAAATCCTGTAATACTGCAGAGTGCGAAGGATTCGAGGTCTATGATATTGCTGAGGCATCGAAGAGAGCAGACTTCATAATAATGCTCATACCGGATGTCAACCAGGCGGCAGTCTATAAGGCTGATATCGCACCCTACCTCACTAAAGGCAAGATCCTGGGCGTGTCCCACGGGTTCAATATCCAATTCGGTCTTGTGAAGCCGCCCAAGGATGTCGACGTCATCATGGTGGCTCCCAAGAGCCCGGGCGTGAAGGTGAGGGAAGAGTTCCTGAAGGGATATGGCGTCCCCTCGCTCGTGGCAGTATACCAAGATGCATCCAAGAAGGGCATGAAGGAAGTCCTCGCATGGGCCAAGGCAATAGGCTCAACGAGGCCTGGCGTCATCGAAACGACATTTAAGGAGGAGACCGAGACTGACATTTTTGGTGAACAGTGTGTCCTAGTGGGAGGGCTCATGGAGCTCATCAAGACCGGCTTTGAGGTCCTCACTGAGAAGGGCTACCAGCCTGAGGTCGCGTACTTTGAGGTATGCAACGAGGCCAAGCTCATAATGGATCTCATCTTCGAGGGAGGCTTGGAAAAGATGCTTAAGGGCGTCAGCGACACAGCGAAGTATGGTGGTCTCGCATACGGCCCAAAGGTAATCGACGAGGAGACCAAGGCAAAGATGTTCCTTGTGCTGGACAACATTACCAATGGCAATTTCGCTGAGGAGTGGATGAGCGACCCAGAGGCCAGCAACAGAAACCTTAAGGCGCTCATGGAAGAGACTGCGAAACACCCTATCGAGAAGACTGGCAAGCAGGTAAGGAAGCTGATGGGGCAGGAGAGATAACATTCTCTTTTCCTTTCTTTTTTGATTTTCAAGTTTCAACTTCCGCCTTCGCCTTTTTCCGAGAAAGATAATTACCTCCTAGTACTGAGATTTTACCGAGGATTCATGCCCATTGCAGTCTCGAAGGACGCAGTTAGAAGCTTCCTTATCAGAAGGCAGAAATTCCTGAAGGGAGTCGGAAAAGAAGGCACTCTACAGGCAGTAAGAAACTTGGAGTGCGTGCAAATGGATCCCGTGAGAATAGTCGAAAGAAACCACCACCTAGTGCTCCGCAATAGGGTTGGGGACTATAGGCTCTCCTTCATGGAAGAGCTGCTCTACAGGGACAGGCGGCTCTTCGAATACTGGTGTAATTTGAAATCGATAATACCGATCGAGGACTTTCCTTACTTCAGGTACAGGATGCGGAACCCCTCTGAGTACCCGTCCCCCTTCCTTGGACACATCAAAGAAAAGATGGCCGAACTGAAGGAGGAGATGGTGTACATACTCTCCGAGGTGAAGAAGGACGGTCCACTCTCTGCATCATGCCTGAAGAAGAAGGGGAAGATCAGCGAAAAACTTGCCAATGACGTCCTCCGCCTGCTATGGGACTGCGGCGAGCTTATGGTGCACCATGCTAAGGGCAACGAACGCTATTACGACCTTACGGAACGTCTCCTTCCTCCTGGAATAAAGCTCGAGCCGATAAGCCGGGAAGACTACAATGATTTCATGGTGAGGAAGTATCTCTGGGCTTACGGATTGGCCGACACAAGAGACTGGAAGTTCGGCTGGATACCAATGAAGAGCTCCCAGAGGAGAGAGATCGTCAAAGAGATGGTTCAATTGGGTGAGCTCCATCAGATAGAGGTAGAAGGTCTGAGGAGCAGGTACTATATACTTGAGAAAGACCTTGCACTCTTAGAAAAAACTGAAAGCGCTGTCGGTAACGACATCCTTTTGATCGCGCCTCTGGACAACCTCATCTGGAGCCGTCGCCTAATCTCGGAAGTATTTGACTTTAATTACTCTTGGGAGATGTTCACAGTACCCAAGAAGAGGGTATTTGGCTGCTACGCGATGCCGATTCTGCAGGGAACCCGTTTCATAGGAAGGCTGGATCCGAAGCTCGATCGCAAGAACGGAACCATGATCTTCAACTCGATCTGGATGGAGGATGGGCCAGAGGAAATACCCATCGAATCCCTTGCCGGAGCCCTTCATGGATTTCAGGTCTTTCATGGCGCATCAAAGATCGAAATAAATAGGACAGAGCCAACTTTTTTAAAGGAAGAATTGATTGGATACCAAAAAAGTTATTAGCTCTAAAGGCTATCCATGACTATTATCGAGGGGTAATTAATGGGGGATTACCAAATCGAATTTTACGTAGACTGATGACCTCGGGTCCTTCACGATTTCGCAGTGCCTATTTTTTTGCTGCTTTGGAGGAACTATATGATAATAACCTTTAACGTATAGTAAACTTCCCTTGGGCGCTTTTATGCCGAAAGATTAAGCGGGGAACGTTAAGTGAGCTGGTCCCGACGCGAGATTTTAATTCTCCTGCTTGTCATTATTGTATCAATCTCTGGAGTAATAGTCAGTCTGACATTCAGTCCTTTTTTTACGGGGAGTAGTAATGACGCAACATGGCAACCAACATTATATTTAGCTAATGCAACCATTGATAGCTCTACACAGATAACCGCTTATGTTGTGGGATTCGGCAAGACATACAATGTCACTTCGGTTTACGTGGATGGCGTTATACAAAGCATGATGCCCGTTTATGCTGTCCTTGACCCAAATCAATATCAAGGATTTGTTCTAATTGGCAGCAATACGAATTGGGCGGACGGTTTATCGCATAATATAACTTTCGTGGCATCTAACGGATACAGTACAACCATTGTTAGCATAAGTTCTGGACACCCATATCAGCAAATTGATTTACCCCCTTTTTCATGAATGAACGAGCAAAACGAAATGTAGATTCTTTTGTGCATGAGATGCCTGAGAAATAAATTGGTCGAAGGCGTTCAGGTCGGTCTTATACCCATAACCTGATTGTATGCCTCGGCGGTCTTGTACGCATTGTACATCCCATATATCCAGAGAGCAAGATAAAGAAAGATACCGATTATGAACAACTCCAAGATACCGCAGACTATGGCTCCAAGAATCATGAGAATCCCCTTATCGGTCTCCCCATTGTATATTTGGCCTAACCCCGGGAGTAGGAAAGAGAGAATCAACGCCAGTGCTGGATTCTTCCCTTTTTCATAGACAGGTGATGGAGGCGTTGGAGGAGGTGGAGGCGCGACACGTACACCACATTTGGGACAGATCTCCGCTCGTATGTCAATCTCCGCCCCACAGAACTGGCAGAACTTTGTCTTTCTCGCATCAGTGGAAGGCTGGGTACTCATTCACATCCACCAATAATTGTTTGCCTCAGCAAAGCTATAAGAATTCTCTAGATGCCCAAGAAACTACTAAAAAAAGAGAAATAGACCTCGTAAAGAACAAGCGGTAAATCCTTTTATGTCGTAGATGTTTGGGCAATCCAAGGGCAAAGACCTGGCCCAGAAGACCTTTATCGTTGACTGCAAGTCACAAAGTCCAGATGTCTAATTTACGACAAAGTGAAGTAAGACTAACTGCCCCCACTCGTCACCGCCAACGACGGTGTAAATTCCAGTTTGAAAATTGGAAAACGTTGCGTTTACCCCCGCATAATCTAATGGATAGTTATCTGTCCAGTATCCGCTCGCCGTTACCTCGTAGGTCATTGGCAGGCTGGAGCTCCAATTTGGAGCCTCATTCACGCTCGCCACAGCACTCAAGGGCTGGAAGGTAAAGGAGGTTGCAAAGAAACCAGCGGGGCAATAATAATAAATGCCGGGTTGGTAAAGATCCAGAGACTCGGCGGTAGAAATGTTTGAGTATAGATAATATCCCTTGAAAATTGCGAGCCCCATGGGATAGCCGAAGGTGCAGGGACCGAGGTTTAATGATGAAAGCTGCCAATTGCCGGAAGCATTAACGGTATTTGTTGTGTTTAGGGTATTTGTCTCGCTGATGACAATATCGATACCCTGCCCAGATTGAAGGGATGTTGTGTTCATTGCCACCCTGAGGTTCAAGCCTATTGGCTCGTTGGTCATGGATATGCTCTGGGATGCGTTTAGTCCAGCCAGTTCATTATATTTTTGATTGAGATTGTGAAAGCTCTGATTCAGGTTGTTGAAGGAAGAGCTTAGTTGCTGGTTGCTCGCATAAAAAGAATAATCTAGAACGAGGGAGGTACCTAGGGCAACTATTAGAACTACAACTACTACCTCAATCGTCTTCATTGGTCTCAGCCAAAACTTACTTGAGTTCTGCTTATACTGCTTGCCCTGTTCTAGGATTTCGAACAATAAACAATCAATAGGTTCTTCCTGAGAAGGGCAAAAACATGGTTCAGAAGACCTTTAACAGATAGTTGGCACGGGCCACAGAGGAGTCAGGGTAGTTGGTGCTTGTTAAGTTGTAGAGTAAAGCGCATCATTGTCTTCTTCGTATCTATATTCTATCCTCCTCGCATGATATTGGATAGCGAGGCCCGCAATTAGCATAATTAATGAGCCCCAAATATTGATGAATGCTGAGAAAATACAAAGAATAACAAGGATAATGCCAACAGCCATGAGGATATTTTTTCTTCTTAATTTCAACTCGTCAATTGGCATTTCTACCAGTATTAATTTGCTCGATTGAGCTTATACATTCTACTCCCAAAGGCCACAGGGGGTCCCCACGGGCTACAGGGCATAAGCAGCCGCAACAGGAGGGTTGTTGAGGAAAGCGATGAGCTGTGGACTTTCTGGACAGGTGAGGTTTCGGGGTCGGGCACCTTGGACATAGTCCACATATCCCAGGGCTCAGGCAAACCATTGCGGTTCTTCGCTGTGAAGGACGACAAAACAGAAGAACAAAAAACCATATCATAATTTTTTTAAAGTTCAATAAATCAAGTTTGATGAGGTCTCCAACTCAGTGCAAGTGCTCCCCCTGCATCTAGTATCGTCCTATGGTCTGCGCTTTTTCTCTTAGATTTTATGAAGAATCAGTTTCTGCACAAACCGGTGCATTTGCGGATCCAAACTTGATAGGGGCATTCCGAGAACTTCATCGAAGGAAAACCATTGGACGCGCTTAAACTCGGTTGGATCAAAACGCAACTCCTCGTTTACGCTCCCTTTAAGTAAGTACCACAAGCTCACGTCGGTGTGCCCGGCCGTCAGTCCCACTGTTCGAGTTACTGTGATGAAGAACGGCAATTCGTTGTTGAGGAACGCCGCGTCAATTCCAAGTTCTTCTCGGGCTTCCCGTTTTACCGTCTCACGCGGGTCCTCGCTGACGTCCACGTGCCCGCCCGTAGGAAGCCATAACTGCGCTTTGATGTGGTCGACTAAAAGCAGAAATTGTTTTTCCTTGTCAATGAGAACGAAATAGGAAACCAAGTGTTTTGGAGGATTGTCCGGTTTTTCTATCCTGAATATTTCCACTCCGCTAGAAATCCAACCTTTCACATCCGAAATGTGCTCTTTTTCCAGTGCGTCAAGAGGCGTTATAATTTCCACTTCACGCAAGATGAGGGAACGGATTGCGTCCATGTCTCTATTCAGGGTTTACAGGTTAAAGAAAGTACCCCACAGCCCTCAGGTAGTTAATCTGAATTGTTTTAAAACCGGGTAAACACACGGCTCCAAAGACCTTTATCGGATAGTTGACTAACAATTTATAACACTCTACCTATTGAGTAAATTAATGTAAAATTTGACTCGGTTAACATCAAAAAACTCAATTTTGATGGTGACCCATGGTGACTCAGAAATCACTATCAAATGGTGATTTGATCAGTCGGAAAACTGATGATCTCACGTGATAAATTCTAAACCTGCCCCCATTTTTAGCCTAAGTCCTAATGCATTCTCTTTATAAGTTGTGCAGAGCGTAACAACGCATTATACAATCCGCGCCGAGGTGGTGAATAAGATGCCAAAATGTTCTAAATGTGGGAAAATGATTCATACTGAGGGAAGAGGCAGAGAGAATGCACTGACTTTTCACGAGAAGCACTGCAAAGGTAAAGAGGAAAAGCCAAAAGGGGAGCCCAAAGGGCAGTAGTCGGAATCGGAGGAGCAGAAAAGATTAGTACGAACAAGTCCCAGAACGATCAATATGGCGGGACCCACGAGGAATTTCGCGCGGGCGCTATTCCAGTCCACTTTTCCATCTCCGCCCTCTTCGCTTCAACTACTTCCATTTTGTTAGTATTTCCTCCCTCTGGAATGTAGCCCTGCTGACAAAGAAGACAACAAAATCTACCACTAAGATAACACCTGCCAAAATCAGCAGATTCGAGTCATTGAATGCAAAAAATCCAAATTCAGACGCAAAGTATAGTCCAAAGAAGGGAAGTGCAGACAGCATTCCCATTTGTTGTGCCGTTCGCACATCGTTTATTCTGGATGAGATAATGATATTTAGTTCAACACTGAAGAGACATATCAATGGCGCCACAAGCAAAATCGCCCCAATATGCCAATTAGGATAGTAAAGATAACCCAGTTTGCTGTGCGTCACCAAATCCATGAGGACCATGAATATCGCCGAGCCAGCGTAGATCGCCGCCAAAGGTACGACGAGCCCTGAAATAGTTTTGCCCAACAGGATTTCACCGTCGGTCATTGGCGTTGCCAGAAGCGGTTCCAAGCTTTTCTGGATCTTCTCTCCTACTAAACTGTAGGAGGCTATAGCGGCGGGAATTATGGCTGCTCCTATGAGAAACCATACCGAGAACGCGTCCATGAGCCCTGTAATGCTTAAGCCGCCTACTAAGTGGCTTTTGGCATTATACAGTGCATATTGCACAATCAATGGGAACGCAATTCCTACAGCAAGAGGAAAAGCAATGGTTATGTAGATGATTTGACTCTTCCGTTTGAAGATCTTGAAGTCTTTTGCGGCAACTGCCCAAGCGCTTTGCAAATCCATTTTTTTCATCCCCTCACGAGCTTGAGGTACACATCTTCTAGAGTTGAGCCGGTCTCTGTTATGAATTGCACGTATCCGCCTGCAGCTTCAATCGCCTTCAAAATTGCTTGATTCTCTTTCTCAGGGTCATTGACATCAATAACTAGGCCATTATTAGTTATCTCTGAAACTTGGAAGCCGATTTTCTTGATCGCTTCCACGATTACATCATCAACACGCTGAAGCTGAACCTTTATCTTCCTGCCGGATAGCGAACGCCTTAACTCTTGCGGGGTGCCTATTGCGATTAGTCGAGTTTTTAGTATCGCAACCCGGTCACAGACCTTTTCAGCCTCATCCAGAAGATGCGTGTTTAGGAAGATTGTTCTTTTCTGCTTTTTCAACTCGAGGATGAAGTCTCTAACCGTCTTAGCGGCTTCCGGATCTAGGTTTGCAGTTGGCTCATCCAAGAATAGGACTTGTGGATCATGGATGAGGGCGCGGGCTATGGCGAGTTTTTGCTTCATCCCCTTGGAAAAGGTTCCTGCCGCTTCGTTTCTTCTTTCCCACAGCCCCAGCATCTTGAGAAGGTATTCTATTTGCTCTTTCCTTTTCTGTTCATCCATCCTGTAAAATCGACCATAAAAATCGAGATTGTCATAGGCGCTTAGTTCCTCATAGAGCCCGACATTTTCAGTCAGCAGGCCGACCATCCGTCTTATCTTCTGTTGATCAGCTCTGTTTCCGACCTCGTAATTTCCTATCCTCGCAGTGCCGCTTGTCTTTGATATTAGACAGCAGAGCATTCTCACAGTGGTGGTTTTTCCTGCGCCGTTTGGTCCTAGAAAACCGAAAACTTCTCCATCATTAACTCGGAGGGTAACGTTGTCTACAACAATCAGGTCGCCGAATTTTTTTGTTAGATTCTCAGTTTCAATCAAACCAATCACCGAGTCGGAGAGTAATTACACTACTGCTGAAGAATTATTTAATGCATTCCTAGACAAATGAGTTCATAATTATCTGGTGATTTTCTGACATAATTAAGAATTATATTATGGTGTGTGTGGGGGTTAAATATTAGCCCCAACCCAAGTCCGAGCAAAAGACATGGCCCAGAAGACCTTTACCGTAGGGTTGACTGCCAGTGTTCCAAGTCTAGACATCTAATTTACGATAAAGTGGAGTAAGACTAACTGCCCCCACTCGTCGCCGCCCCTCTTACTGACGGAGAGATTTTGCTTGGCAAAGCAATTTCTGCAATATTGCCAACTATAATTGCGATGTATGCTGGAGCGGCAGTCTTTATGGTTGGCATAGATGCAGCAACTTTCGGTAAGCTTGGCTATAATTATTTTCCGAATTGGACTTTGGGCGTATTACTAATAGTTGTTGTTCCTACCGCCGTTGCTATGAGTGTACTCTACAGTATTATAGTTTCATCGAGAGTCAACGACGTGCGCAGCTCTAGTAGTTATGGGATACTAATTTTTCTTCCATTTTTAGCAATTTATTTTGCTAGCGAAATACACATAATAAGTCCAGACATAAATGGGCTTCTCATAATCGCAGGTATTCTTTCCGCAATTGATATAGCTCTTTATTTCGTAAGTACAGCAGCTTTTCAACGAGAGGAAATACTAACAAAGTGGAAGTAGCAAAATTGGAAGCAACGATAGAGGAGGTGCAAAAATGGACCCGAATCTACACCGGTGGAGTTACTTTGTCATTTTTTGCGGTTCCACCTACGGTTCCCCGGAGGTCCGATAACTATCGCTCCGATCACCATGATCACAACGGTTACAACAATGATGACAATTAGTGTTGTTTCGTCCATCCATATCACCTATTTGCTAAGAAGGAAACTGGTTATTTAATAAAGTTTACCCTGTTCACAAGGGAATTTTTATCATAAACTTTAGGCAAAAGCAGTTTGCGGATTTGATCTGGAAGGGCAAAGACATGGCCCAGAACACCTTTATCGTATAGTTGACTATCGAGTGATACCCATTGAAATATGAAGCGAACGAAGCATCTTATAAAAAAGCTTTGGCATCAATAGGATACTGAGGTAGCTGTTTATGGTTAGGGGAAATGACCTAGGGAAATTCAAGAGAGTTGTCGTGGACCAGTTCTTATGCATAGAATGTCATGCCTGTGTTGTTGTGTGCCCGTTCGAGGCTTGGGAACTCGACGAGAACAACAAAGCCAGGCTCATTTGGGATAAGTGCCAAGATGATTTTAGTTGCATAACTAACTGCCCTGTGAGCTGCATCTGGAGACCAGAGGATGCGCCTCCGGAGACAAAGGCAAAGAGTGGCTGGCTAAGATTCAGCAGGGTTCTCGAAAGCGGTGAGCTAGAGTTCTTCGAGGTATGGTCTAAGAAGTACGGTTTGGCCGTCAAGGCGGTCAATAAATGCTGAAACATACTAGGCAGAGGCAATTCTATCCAAAATCGATGAAAGCTTCTCGGGTTCAGTTATCATTGCATCGTGTCCTGTATCCAAGTCGAAGACGGTTACTCCTTTAGAGCTAAACCTTATTTGCTACCTGCCCTATGTTACAATACTGTTTTAGGCTGATGGTGTGCTGATGGTAGAAAAAGAGCCAAAAGGCTGTGAATCTAAAGTTTATTCCGACCACAGCATCGTAAAATCGAATTTCGTTGAAATATACGACACTACCCTGCGCGACGGCGCGCAGTCAAAAGATGTGATCTTCTCCCTCCAAGACAAACTGAGGATAACCGCCAAGCTAGATGAATTTGGCATAGCTTACGTGGAGGGTGGTTGGCCCGGATCCAACCCTAAAGACAAAGAGTACTTCAGGCGCGTGAGGGAAATTCCCCTCAAGAACGCGGAGATTGTCGCCTTTGGGAGCACTAGGAGGAGCGGAATAAAGAGCTCGGCTGATCCGAACCTTAACGCTCTGATAGACAGCGGCATGAGGACCGCTACGATATTCGGAAAGTCGTGGGAACTGCACGTCGAGCAGGTCCTCAAGACCACGCTCGAATCCAACAACGAGATGGTCTACGACTCTGTAAGATATCTGAAGGATCACGGCATGAGAGTCATCTTCGATGCCGAGCACTTCTACGATGGCTATAAGAACTGCAAAGATTATGCGATGCGCATCATCAAGACCGCAGCGGAGGCGGGAGCAGTTCGCATAGTCTTGTGCGACACGAACGGAGGCACCCTTCCGCAGGAGTTCGTCGAGATTACGAAGGAGATTGTCTCGAAGGCCAAGGTGCCGGTTGGCATACACTGCCACAATGACTCCGGCACAGGCGTAGCCAACTCAATAATGGGGGTGCTGGCTGGTGCAGAGCATGTCCAGGGAACCATAAACGGGATAGGCGAGAGGTGTGGCAATGCAGACCTCTGCCAGATAATTCCCGCCCTAGAACTGAAGATGGGGATCCCCACATCCAAGTTGCCAAAGGAGCGGTTAAAAGGTCTCCGCTCGCTATCGCTTTATGTCTACGAGATGCTGCAGATGCGTCCCAATTACTATCAGCCCTACGTTGGCGAGAACGCATTTGCTCATAAGGGCGGGGTGCACGTTGACGCGATCATGAAGAACTGCGCGGCCTACGAGCACATCGACCCTTCAAAAGTGGGAAATCTGAGGCTGATCTCAGTGTCCGAGCTCTCGGGGAGTGCAAACATCCTGGCAAAGGCGAAAGAGTTCGGTCTGAGGATAGAGAAAGGCGACCCCGTTGTGGCAAAGCTGCTCGAGAGGATCAAGGAAATGGAGTATCTGGGCTACCAACTTGAGGGTGCAGACGGCTCGCTCTACCTGCTAATGGCGAAGGAGTTGGGCAAGCACCGAAAGCTCTTCGAAGTCTCGCAATGGAGAACCATAAGCGAGTCTAGGGATCACAGCTTCGCAGCGGAGAGCTCCCTGAAGGTGAAGGTGGACGGCAAGGAAAAATACGTCATCTCAGAGGGCAATGGCCCAGTAAATGCGCAGGATAAGGCGCTCCGAAAGGCGATGGCCGAGTTCTTCCCCCAGATAGATAAAATCCAGCTTGTCAACTATAAAGTATCGATAGCGGAAGCCGCCGAGGGCACGGCATCATCCGTTAGGTCGTTCATCGAGTTCTCCGACGGCAAGTCAAACTGGATAACAGTGGGCGTCTCCACAAATATACTTGAAGCCAGCAAGGTGGCCCTGATAGATGGCTACGACTACTACCTCCAAAGAAAAAACCAATCATAAAAGGACAGACTGAGAGTACCAAAAAACAGAGACGAGTGAGGCGCTCACTTTGTCCTGCCATTAAGCTGCCCTCCTCATTCAAGAGCATGCTTGTAAAGCTCTTTGATTGAACCCTTTGCTAAGCGGTACAGCAAAATGGCTGCGACCATAGCGATTGCAACAGTAGATCCCAATGCCACGAATTTGCTGAATCCGATGGAAAGTGCAAGGCTCTTCCACAAGATATAGAAAACAATGGGCGAGACGCAGGCTGCGCTTATCAATACAACTCCTAAAAGGCCGATAAACATCCCAGTCCCCCTCACGTAAGCGTTCCTGGGCTTCTCCTCGAAATCCGCATACTTTGGGCTGATGTAGCTTCCAAAGAGCACTGCCAAAATGGTGACAACCAGCCCAACAATCATCAACGACGACGCATAGAGAGCATTGAAGCCCATTACAACCGAGATTACGGTGGGGAGAAGAACAGCAGGAACCAGCGATATGAGCAGCGGTGCCATCAACTTGGCCCTGAAGAGCGACTCTGCATCCAGCGGGGAGGAGAGGATGTGCCAGACCGCTGGTCCCTCTTGGCCAAGGCTTATGATAGACATGAAGAGCCCAAACATGCCCTCCCCCATCAGGCAGATCATCACCGCTGCATAGAAATCCCCAGTGGCGTCCCCTGAGCCAATGGTGAAAAGCAGGGGCACCATTATTATGATTGGAACTGCGAGGAAGCGTACCATCTCCTTCCGCCTGAAGAGCGATCTTGTGTCCTTCCTTATCATTGCTACCTCCCCCTGTGTGAACCCGAGCCTGCTCAGCATTCCAGTTCCCTGATAGGTGCCCGCCTTTGATGTGCCAAGCTTAATGGTTACCGGGAGAGGAACCCAGTACCTCTCCCGCAGCAGTACTGCGGCTCCCATCAATCCAAAACCCAGCGCTAGGGTCAGCCCGGTGAAGATAGCTGCCATGTTCACCATGCCTGCTACGCTGTACATCACCGAGAGTGAGGGCCAGAAGACGGGCACAAACCAAAGGGCTTGCATCTGCGGGGCTAAAAACTGTATTACTTTGTAAAGCAGATTGACGTTGAACAGGAGCTGAAATACCGCCAGCACCAGCACGATCAGGACAGCTCTGCTGATTATTGCAGACCTTCCGCCGCGCTTGGAGAAGCTCGACGAAACTCTGTTCACTAGCGCCCTTATTATCTCGGATATGAACCCACCCACAATCATGAAAAAGGTGGCCATAACCGCAGACAGTGCCCAAACGTCCAAGTATCCTAAAGGGAGGGCGATCCCGAGGGATATGCCGAGCGCAGCCGTGAGAATGAAGAGGTACATCATCACAGTCGATAGCGATGAGCCCAAGACGTACTCAGTTGAAGTGATCGGCATGTAGTTTATCATCTCGCTTGATGTGTACTGAGCCGACTCCCCGATCACGAAGAGTATGCCATATATCACCACTATCGCAATGATGACAAGCGGTATCATGGAAAGTAGCTGGACAGCGATGGGCAGGATCACCCCAAGGTCTACGCCAGTGACAACCTGTGTCATTATCACGTAGACGAGGGCAAATGTCGCCATAAAAACTGCCGCATTGATCACTGTCAGTCCGCGGTACGTCCTGTACCACGACTGGCGGGGCCCCTGCCTAGTCAGCCTCAGCTGGGCGAAAAGCAGTATTGTGGAGATGATCCTGACATTCTGCAGCCTCATCTAGCGAGCTCCTCCACGACCGCCCTGACGTCGTCGATGCCAGTGAGCTTCAGGAACACGTCCTCAAGGCTAGAGCCTGGCATCCCGGCCATCTTCTTGAGGTCATTGACATTTCCCTCGGAGAGCAGTGCGCCCTTGTACATTATCGCAACTCTGTCGCAGATAGCTTGGGCAATCTCTAGGACATGGGTGCTGAAGATCGTGGTGACCCCCTCACCAGCGAGCTTGTGAAGCAGATCTTTGACGATCTTCGCCGATCTTGGGTCTAGGCCATTCAGAGGCTCATCCATGATCAAGAGCTTGGGGCGGTGTATCAGGGCGCCCGTTATAATCACCTTCTGCTTCATCCCTTGGGAGAAGCCGCCGAGCATCTCGTCTTCCCTCCCCTTCAGCTCAAAGGCTTCGAGGAAGTGCTCGATCCTCTCCTTCTTCTGCTCGAGCGGTATGCCATACAGGTCCCCGACGAAGTCGAGGTACTCCCTTGCGGTAAGGAAGTCGTACAGGCGGGGCGATTCAGGGACGTAACCCACCATCTTCCTCACTCCGGTTGGGTCGGACTGAGGGTCCTTCCCGAAGATCTGCACACTGCCCGAGGTGGGTCTAACGAGGCCAATCATTATCTTCATGAGCGTGCTTTTGCCAGAGCCATTGGGTCCGAGGAGGCCGAAGACCTGCCCCTCATCAACGCTCAGCGTCAGGTCGTTTATCGCCTTGACATTCCCGAAGTCCTTCACCAGTGATGTGATTTCAAATGCTTTGGGCAACTGCAATCCCCGATATGCCTATAAAGACAATCAAATGCGAGATATAATTCTAACTACAAAAAAAATCAGGGGCAGCTGTCTTTCAGGGATTGGCTGTCGGGTCAAGAGGGTTGAAGTCAAGCCTCCTGAACCTGTTTGCGCCATAAGGGACTACGCTTATCCTCCCCTTATCCGCTAAGTGCCTAACCTTGGGATTGACGTAGAACTCCACACCTTCCTTCTTCATGTAGAACTCGTAGCCCTCCTCTGAACCCTTCTCCTTGATGTCCAGCTCAACCGTCTCCTGGTTCATTATGCAGCCGCAGTCCATTATGAGCAGAACGGGCTTCGCTATGCCTGCCTTCTTTGCCTCCTCCTTGATGAAATCAATCACTCCATTGTCCAGTGAAATCAAAATTTCATACCAGCAGTCGATGTTTTCCTTTATCAAATTGTTTATTGGTGGCGCTTCTTAATATTTGACCTGCCCTTTTGATGGTCGTCTCTCCAAGCTGATCCTCTTGCATTTCGCGGCGTGAACCGCCGCCAGACAGCGCTGGGAACCTGTGCTTTGTGCACCACTTCTTACCACAACAACACGATAATTGAAGCCGACATCTACATTGTTTGCCAAAAATAAGCCGGGAAAAGGCTATTTCTTAACGCGTAGCGATCATAAAAAAATAAAAAAAAGGTTGAGACCTATTTCTTCTTTGGCACGACTTTTGCTGGTGCCTTCGCAGGCGCCTTCTTTACTTTCTTCATTGGCTTATCGCAGCAGACAACATCGCACGTTGTGCATCCGCATTCGTCTTCAACGACCAAAACCAGGCCGCATTCATCGCATTTGTATTTATCGCCTTTTGCCATAATGATTCCCCACATATTATCTCCCACGCTGTCTATTTAAGTTCCAAGCGATCAGCTGGTGCTTAATTGGTTGATCCTTTTTAAGCATCTTTTCCAATAGGAACTGCAGTGATGTCTGATGGAAGAAATCCTTCCTGAAGAGGCAAGGGCTATTGACGAGAACGCTGAATTCTTGGGCGTTACAAGACTCCAGCTCATGGAGAACGCTGGCAGGGCCATTGTCGAGAGCATTCTGAGAAAGACTGGCAGCATCCAAGGTAAGAATGTGCTTATCCTTGCATACGTAGGGAACAAGGGCGGCGATGGCTTCGTCGCCGCTAGACATTTTGCGTCAATGGGCGTCCCGGTGTCCCTTGTCCTTCTCTCAAAACCTGATCAGATCTCCACTGCGGAAGCGAGGGCAAACTTTTCCGCGGTCCAGAAAATGGGCTCCTCCGTGGAGCTGATAGTTGCCCCGACGGTATCAGACCTGGCATCGCTGAACACTTCTATCAAGGACGCATCGATTCTCGTGGATGCGATGCTCGGCACGGGCGCAAAAGGAGATCTGCAGGGGCTGCTGAGGACTGCAGTGGAACTATGCAACTTCTCAAATGCGTACAGGGTGGCGATAGATGTTCCCACAGGCGTCGATCCGGCTACCGGCAAGTTATCAGAGATCGCGTTCAAGGCGGATCTAACGGTCACTTACCATAGACCGAAGACTGGCCTCTTGGCCAAAACTGCCAAGAACCATGTGGGCGACTTGGAGGTCGTAAGCATCGGGATACCGCCCGAGGCGGAGCTCTTCGTCGGTCCTGGCGACCTACGCTTAGCGCTCAAGCCCCGGGAGATGTTTTCCCACAAGGGACAGAACGGACGTCTCCTCATAGTGGGCGGTTCATCGAGGTACGTTGGGGCACCCTCACTTGCGGCGCTCGCTGCGCTGAGGGTTGGTGTTGACCTTGTCACAGTGGCTGTGCCCTCATCCATCGTCCCCTCGGTGAGGGCTTTCTCCCCAGACCTCATTGTGGTTCCTCTACCTACCGAGGGTAAGCTCGACCTGAAGTGTATCCCCTCGATAATGAGAGAGGCAGAGAATGCCGATGCCGTAGTAATGGGCATGGGTATGGGGATCGAGCAGAGCGTGAAAGAAGGGGTGGTTGAGCTCGTCGATCAGCTCAATGCCGTTGGGAAGGCAATGGTGATCGATGCGGACGCGCTCAAAGCTCTTGGGGAGCTGCGGAAGTATCCGCAGTTTAACTGTGCAGTCCTAACGCCACACGCAAAGGAATTCTTTGACCTGACGGGCGAAAAGCTCCGCGACGAGCATTCGGCGGGCTGGCAGGGGCGTGTTGATACAGTGACACGATGGGCTTCAAGGCTGAACGTCACAATCCTCCTCAAGTCAAGGTTCGATATCATCGCTGACGGCAAGAAGTATAAGGTCAAGACCATAGGCAATGCAGGCATGACCGCTGGGGGCACTGGCGACGTCTTGGCAGGGGCGGTAGGTGCCATCCTCTGTAGGGGCAGGAACCCATTCAGGTCTGCAGCTGCCGCTTCATTCCTGAACTCTTACGCAGGTGACCTTCTTGCTGCAAAGTACGGGCATCACTTTACGGCGCGTGACTTGGTGGATTCCATACCGCTTGCGCTGAAGGAACTCAACATATAACTCACCCTAATGCGTACGCCAATAAGAGAATCCTTTTTTATGAGCGTGAGCGGAGAGTAGATCGAGGAAATATTGTAATAATGGTGATTTTTGTGGTAGATGCTTTACCTCTTGACAAATATCGCAGGGTATCCGACCCGGACAAGCTTGAATGTGACTCCACTAGCGAGCTGAAACCGCTTGAGGAGATAGTGGGCCAGGAAAGGGCACTAAAAGCCCTCAAGTTCGGCCTTGAGATAAAGGACCCTGGCTTTAACGTCTACGTCGCTGGGATGCCCGGCACGGGAAGGAGGACCACCGTCGGCAGTTTTTTGGATGAGCTGGCGAAGACGAAGCCGAAGGCGGACGACTGGATCTACGTGAACAATTTCGACAGCAAGGAGTACGAACCAAACGCGATTAGGCTGCCTGCAGGAATGGCCAACCAGTTCAAGGACGACATGGATTCCCTAATCACTGATGCACGCAGGGCAATTCCCAAGGTCTTCGAGAGCGATGACTATGCAGCTCAGAAGGCTGCCACCACAAAGTCCATAGAAGATGAGAAAGCGAAACTCTTCTTACAGATAAACGCTAGCGCTCAGCAGCAGGGGTTCGTTATCCAGACCAGCCCAGTGGGGCTTGTCACCATACCAGTAATCAATGGCAAGCCGCTCCGCGAGCAGGACTTCCTAGCTCTGCCTATGAAGACGCAGCAGGATATTGCGATCAAGAGAGAGAAACTCAACGCAGATTTGAGGAGCGCCTTCCGCCAGCTCAAAGACTTGGACTCCAAAGGCGCGGAGGAGGTGGACAAGCTCAACCGCCAGGTCTCGCTCTACGCCATCGATCACCTGATCGCCGACCTCAAGACAAAGTATAAGGACGTACCCGAGATCTCGGAGTTCATCGACACCGTACAGAGCGACATTCTCGACAACCTGGACTTGTTCGTGGGTGAGCCGCAGCAGCAGCTCCCGCCCCAGCTAGTAATGCCCTTCCTAAAGGAACTGCCCTTCAAGAAGTACGAGGTTAACGTAATAGTTGATAACTCCGACCTGAAGGGTGCCCCTGTCATAGTAGAACAGAACCCGTCGTACCAGAACCTCGTGGGCAGGATCGAGAAGGACGTACAGTACGGTATCGTCACCTCGGACTTCATGAATATCCGTGCAGGAACGCTGCATAAGGCAAACGGCGGATACATTGTCCTTCCCGTCGAGGACCTCTTCAGGAACCCGCTGTCGTGGGACATCCTGAAAACGACGCTAAAGACTGGGAAGATAACGATCGAGGAGCCAGCGGAACGGATGGGTCTGATAACTGCAAAGGGGATCAGGCCCGAGCCCATACCCCTCGACACTAAGGTCGTGCTCATCGGCACACCCATGATCTATGAGACACTCTATAGCCTCGATCCTGACTTCAAGGAACTCTTCAAGGTCAAGGCCGAATTCGATACCTCCATGGAGCGTAACCCAGAGAACGAGAAGAAATATGCGGGGTTCATCTGCACATTCTGCAGTAAATTCAAAATAAAGCCGCTCGACTACTCAGCCATATCGAAGATGGTGGAGTACGGGTCAAGACTCGCCGAGGACCAGGAGAAGCTCTCGACGCAGTTCTCCGACGTTGCTGACCTCATAAGGGAAGCGAACTTCTACGCCATTCAAGAGAATACGGATTTCATCACGGCGAAGCACGTCGTCAGGGCGATCGAGGAGAAGACCTACCGCTCCAACCTCATCCAAGAGAAGATACAGGAGTACATCAAGAGGGGGATCTTCCTGATCGAGACGGTGGGAGAGAAGGTCGGGCAGGTAAACGGCCTGTCGGTGATCGGATTGGGCGACATCTCCTTCGGCAGGCCATCGCGCGTCACCGCCAGCATAGGCGTAGGGCGCGAGGGGGTCATAGACATAGAGCGCGAGGCAGCAATGGGTGGACCAATACACACCAAAGGCGTAATGATCCTGAGCGGGTACTTGGCCAACAAGTATTCCCAAGATAAGCCCCTGAGCTTGACTGCAAGGCTTGTCTTCGAGCAGAGCTACGAGGGCGTAGAGGGCGACAGCGCGTCCAGTACGGAGCTCTACTCCATACTGTCAGCTCTATCGGGCCTACCGATAAAGCAGTGCCTTGCCGTAACTGGATCAGTTAACCAAAAGGGGGAGGTACAGGCGATAGGTGGCGTCAATGAGAAGCTCGAGGGGTACTTTGAGGTATGCAAGGCAAAGGGATTCACGGGCGAGCAGGGTGCGATGATTCCTGCAAGCAACGTGCAGAACCTGATGCTGAAGGAGGAACTCATGCAGGCTGCCAATGCAGGCTTGTTCCGCATCTATCCTGTAAAGTCGATTGATGAGGGCATAGAGGTCCTCACTGGCGTCAAGGCAGGCGAGAGGAGACCGGATGGAACCTACGATGAAGGGACGGTCAACTACCTCGTGGACAAGCGCCTTAAGGAGATGGCGGAGAAGCTGAAGGAATTCACCGCAGGTGGCAAGTAAAAGCCATCTACCTCTCCTCTTTTCCCCTTTTATTCACAAGCTCCGGGGTTATGGAATGGCTTCAGAAAATTTGATCAGGAAGAGGATAACCAAGGAGATGCCGCCAGATGCGCTTAAGAAACACATAGTGGAGTTCCTGAAGACGCAGAACATGTGCGTCCTGGCCACCTGCATCAGCAATTCACCAAGGGCCACTCCGATCGAGTACTACTCCAAGGGGATGACCCTCTACATGATTGCCGAGGAGGGCAAGAAGCTTGAGAACATAAGGGCAAACCCGCAAGTGAGCATCGGCATCTTTGCCCCATACAATGGCTGGATGAGCGTAAGGGGTGTCCAGATAACCGGCATGGCTAGGATAGTAAGCAGGAAAGAAAAAGCAGAATATAACGACTGGCTCTCCGTCTACAAGTGGCAGAGATCGGCGCAGGAGCTGGGGATAAAGACGCTCCCTGAGAACGTCAAGGCCATTAGGGTTGATGTGTTGAAGGTAGAGCTTACTGACATCTCCCTCAAGGAGAAAGGATATGCCGCGAGGCAGGTCCTGGTTAAGCGCAACTGATCCATGGAATAATTTTAAAGCCTCTTCACGCAAGTTACGTTAACGGAGCTGTTTCGCAATGTCCGAGATGAAAGAGTACACAAAAGAGGAGCTTGCTAAATTCGACGGAAAGAACGGAACCAAAGCCCTGATAGCAGCAAATGGAAAGGTCTACGAGGTCACAGGCAACGACATGTGGGATAACGGTGAGCATATGAGCATGCACAGCGCGGGACAGGACCTGACTGAGGGCTTGTCTGAATCTCCGCACGACGACAGCATATTCGAAAAGATAAAACTGGTAGGCACGCTGAAACAGTAAGGCTCGTTCCAATTTTACAGGTTATGGTGGGAAGCCATGAAAGTCGTAGCATTCAACGGGAGCGCTCGGAAGGACGGCAACACCGCGACCTTAATCAGGGCAGTCTTCAAGGAGCTGGAGAAAGAAGGGATCGAGACTGAGCTTGTGCAGCTAGCGGGGAAGCCGATAAGGGGGTGCATAGCCTGCAGGAAATGCTTTGAACGGAAGAACAAGCGCTGCTCCGTCGAGACTGACGATTTAAACAAGCATATTAAGAAGATGATTGCAGCCGACGGCATTATTCTGGGATCGCCAGTTTACTTCTCCAACCTAACGCCGGAGCTGAAGGCGCTGATCGACCGATCGGGCATGGTCGCCAGGGCAAACAAAAACATGCTAAAGCGCAAAGCTGGTGCAGCAGTCGTCGCCGTGAGGCGGGCGGGCTCAGTGCTGACCTTCGATACTATAAACAACTACTTCCTCATCAACGAGATGATAATCCCTGGGTCGTCATACTGGAACATGGGCATTGGAAGGCAGGTGGGGGAGGTCGAGAAGGATGAAGAGGGCATGGAAACGATGGCAGACCTCGGGAAGAACATGGCCTGGCTCCTCAAGAGGCTCCGCTGAGACCGCTACCTGAAGGGATCCAAAATTATGACATGCAGAAAATGCGGAACTACCCTCGTTTATGGCCCGAAGGTTGGGAGAAGCGCCGACACTGGCAAGTTCTCAGTAACCATAAGCAACCTGCCGACGAAGGTCTGCCAGAAGGGGTGCTCAGGCTTCTACTGGTACCATTCCGAACTGCCTGAAGAGATCGTTGCCATCGTGACGCGCGACTCTGCAAAATGGGCAAAAAGTGCGGGCACCGTAAAGGCTAAACAGATCTGCAGAAAGTGCGGAAAGGACCTCGTGGAAGGAGGGATGGCGCTCTTCAGATTCGAGAAGATCCCTTACATCAATAGGGGGAAAATCGCAGTAATTCCCAACCCCTTCAGCAAGAAGGGAAGCGAGAAACCCTCCGCAGCGGGTCCAGAGGGAAAGATCATTGTGATGTTAAACGCTCCTTCGCTTGCCTGTTCGGGCTGCAACACCCATTACCTGCCACCGATCTCGGGTGACCCTGCCAACCCTTACTATAAGGACCTATTCATAGCAATAAGGAAAGCCATCACCCAGGACTTCATCTTCGACGAATCCGCCTTTAATTACTGGCGAGAATGAATACCCAACTCTTATTTATCTGACCCTCTTTTCTGGAGGGCATGGTAAAAAAGCCGATGAGCCACAGGACAGGGGTCCTGCTCAATATCACGGCGGTCGCACTCTGGGGCACGGTCTTCGTCTTCTCTCAGATCGGCCTTCAGTTTGCAAACCCATACAACCTCGTCTTCATCCGCTTCGCCATTGCTTCACTGGCGATCTTTATTCTTATTGTGCCACTCAAGAATGGTTCGGAAATGATCAGCGCTCTGCGGAGAAAGACCATCTGGCTGCTCGGTTTCATCTATATGCTCGGCTTCCTTTTCATGTACGTGGGACAGGACCTTAGCACAGCTTCGGAAGCAACACTGCTGACTAATCTTGCCCCGATACTTGTTCCGCCAGTTGCGGTCTCCTTACTGAAGGACAGGATATCGAAGCAGCAGGTCATTGCAATGGTTCTTGGGCTGATGAGCCTGCTCTTGGTCGCTACGCCGAATCTGGACCTTGGGACATACCGGATCGTTGGCTACACCTTGATGTTCAGCACATCGATCTGCTATGCTCT
>Ga0187865_1000328_pt1 | contig 66698 bp, 79 predicted proteins | sample June2016WEW_11_1_2_FD_132989 | JGI IMG/M metagenome (GOLD analysis project Ga0187865, IMG submission 132989) | Peatland microbial communities from SPRUCE experiment site at the Marcell Experimental Forest, Minnesota, USA - June2016WEW_11_100 | ecosystem: Environmental > Terrestrial > Soil >... | reverse complement strand
TTGGCGCGATCCTTGAAGCTGAGGTACGACGGCACCGCGATCGCGAGCAGGATGCCGAGGATGATGATGACGACCAAGAGCTCGATCAGGGTGAAACCCTCATCGGAGCCCAGGCGCCTCTTCGCGCGGTCGATCATTCGCGTACTTCTCCTTCGCGTGGGGAATGGTGGATGGCTCCGGCTGTATCGACCGGAGACCGCCTCTGGATCACCCCAAACGGGGGGTTTCGATCACCCGCCGCGAGGGGCGGAGCCGAGACTCAAGCGGTCGCGCCGGACTGCCGATAGCTCGTCCGAGGGAGACGATGCCGCATCTGACATCCATCGACGACCTGCTCGAGCAGATGGTCCCGCTCGGGGCGTCCGACTTGCACATCACGGTCGCGAGCCCCCCGGCATACCGTGTGCGCGGACAGATCGTGCGCGCTGAAGGCTTCGATCCGTTCACGGACGAGGACACCCGCACGATCCTCTACCGCATCCTCTCCAGCGAGCAGCAGAAGCGCTTCGAGCTGGACCGGCAGCTCGACTTCGCCTACTCGATCCCGGGCCTCGCGCGCTTCCGCGTGAACGTCTATTTCCAGCGGGAGGCGGTCGGCGCGGCCTTCCGTCTGATCCCCACCGAGATCAAGACGCTCGAGGAGCTCAACCTGCCGCCTGTGCTCCACACGCTTGCCGAGAAGCCGCGCGGCCTCGTGCTCGTGACCGGCCCGACCGGCTCCGGCAAGTCGACGACGCTTGCCGCGGTGATCGACGAGATCAACCGCAACCGGACGGAGCACATTCTCACCGTCGAGGACCCGATCGAGTTCGTGCACCGGCACAAGCGGTGCATCGTGAACCAGCGCGAGATCGGTCCTGACGCCACGAGCTTCGCCGAGGCGCTCAAGGCGGCGCTGCGCCAGGACCCGGACATCATCCTCGTCGGCGAGATGCGCGACCTCGAGACGATCTCGACCGCTCTGACGGCGGCCGAGACCGGCCACCTCGTCTTCGGGACGCTGCACACCCAGAGCGCGCCGTCGACGATCGACCGCATCATCGACGTCTTCCCGCCGGAGCAGCAGGAGCAGGTGCGGATCATGATCGCGAACTCGCTCCAGGCCGTCGTCACGCAGACGCTGCTGCCGACCGCCGACGGCGCCGGGCGGGTCGCGGCACTCGAGGTGCTGCTGCCGGACGACGCGGTCCGGAACCTCATCCGTCAGTCCAAGATCGAGCAGGTCTATTCCGTCATGCAGACCAACACGGCCCGCGGGATGCAGACGATGGAGCAGGCGCTCGCCGACCTCGCGGTGCGCCGCATCGTCAACGTCGAGGACGCGATCTCCCGCTCGAGCCGGCCGGACCAGCTGATCGGGATCCTCGAGCGGTCGGGGATGGTGGTCGAGTTCCAGACGCAGAACGGTGGGCAGGCGGGCCAGTCCACCAACGCGATCCGAACGGCGAGCTAACCGTGAGCGACTCGATCTGGAAGAAGGAGATCTCGTTCTCGCGCAAGAAGGCGAAGCCGGAGCCAGAGCCGGCCGCGCCCGCGGACGAGGCGAAGCAGTCCGTGTGGAAGAAGGAGATCTCGTTCTCGCGCAAGCCGAAGGCCGAGGCTGCCAAGCCGAAGCAGTCGCTGTGGAAGAAGGAGATCTCGTTCTCGAAGAAGCCGAAGGCCGAGACGGCGCCGCCGCCGGTCGAGGCGGCTGCCGCGGCCGAGCCGAAGCAGTCGCTGTGGAAGAAGGAGATCTCGTTCTCGAAGAAGCCGAAGGCCGAGACGACGCCGCTCCCCACGGAGCCGGCGCTCCCCGCCGCGACGGCCCAGGCGCCCGAGCCGAGGGAGTCGCTGCTGAAGAAGGAGATCTCGTTCTCGCGCAAGCCGAAGGCCGAGGCTGCCGAGCCGAAGCAGTCGGTGTGGACGAAGGAGATCTCGCTCTCGAAGAGCCCGAAGGCCGAGACGACACCGCTCCGCGCCGAGCCGGCGCAGCCGCTCGAGCCGAAGGAGTCGCTGCTGAAGAAGGAGATCTCGTTCTCGCGCAAGCCGAAGGCCGAGGCTGCCGAGCCGAAGCAGCCGTGGTGGACGAAGGAGATCTCGTTCTCGAAGAAGCCGAAGGCCGAGGTGGCGCCGCCGCCGCCGGTCGAGGCGGCTGCGGCGGTCGAGTCGAAGCAGCCGTGGTGGACGAAGGAGATCTCGTTCTCGAAGAAGCCGAAGGCCGAGACGGCGCCGCCGCTAGCGGCGGCTGCCGCGGCCGAGCCGAAGCAGCCGTGGTGGACGAAGGAGATCTCGTTCTCGAAGAAGCCGAAGGCCGAGACGGCGCCGCCGCCGGTCGCGGCGGCTGCCGCGGCCGAGCCGAAGCAATCGGTCTGGAAGAAGGAGATCTCGCTCTCGCTCAAGAAGCGCGACAGGGAACTGGAGCGCATCGCGCAGGATGCGGCCCACGCGGTGTCGCCGTCGTTCGTCTTCGCGCCGGCGCCGGCTGAGCAGCCGCCGACCGCGGCTCCGGAGGCGGTGCCGGCCGCGATGCCGCAGGCGGTCGCCGAGGACGCACTCGCGGTGCCGCCGGCCGAGCCGGCGCCCGTCGGGCAGGCTGAGGCGGGCCCGGCCACGCCGGTCTGGCTCCCGGCCCCCGAGGACGTGCCGCTGCCGGAGGTCCCCGCACCCCTGCAGGTCGCGCCCTCGCCCCTGTTGGAGCCGGTCGCGGTGTCCACGCCCTTCGAGCCGCTGCCGGTCGAGCCCCAGCCCACCCCTCCGGCGCCGGTCGAGCCCGCGCCGGCGGAGCCCGTGACGGCGGCCGAGCCGGAGCCCGTCGAGTCCGCACCCGTGACGCCGGTGCCCGAGTTGCCGCTCGATGCGGTCGCGGAGCAGCCCGCGCAGCCGGCGCCTGTCGAGCAGCCCGCGCCCGTCGCATCTGCGCCGCTCTCGACGCTTTCCCCGGCGATCCTCGCAGCCTCGTCCGACCCCGGTCCGTCCCTCCCGAACGCAGCGGACGTGGCAGCGACTCTGCCGGCCGGCCCCGTTCCCTTCCCGGAGCAGCCGCTCGCAGCAGCCGAGCCGGAGCCGGATGAGCCGGTGCAGCACGCGCCGCCACCGGCGGAGCCTTTGCAGCCGCCGCTGTTTGCGCCGTCGCCGGCGGAGCCGTTGCAGCCGTTGTCGTTTGCGCCGCCACCGGCGGAGCCTTTGCAGCCGCCGACGCTTACGCCGTCGTTTGCGCCGCCACCGGCGGAGCCCTTGCAGCCGTTGTCGTTTGCGCCGCCACCGACGGCGCCTTTGCAGCCGCCGTCGTTTGCGCCGCCACCGGCGGCGCCTTTGCAGCCGCCGTCGTTTGCGCCGCCACCGGCGGCGCCTTTGCAGCCGTTGTCGTTTGCGCCGCCGGTGGAGCCTTTGCAGCCGTTGTCGTTTGCGCCGCCACCGGCGGCGCCTTTGCAGCCGCCGTCGTTTGCGCCGCCGGTGGAGCCTTTGCAGCCGCCGCCGCTCGCCTTCGCAGCCCCGCCGGACGACTCCTGGCTGGCCTCGCCCGAGCTGCCGCCTGCGCCTGCGGCCTCTCCGCCGGTGGCCGTCCACCCGCCGGTGCCGGCCGCCGACCTGCCGCCGGTGGTCGCGGCAAAGGTCCCGTTCTGGAAGAAGGAGCTCTCGCTCTCGCGCAAGCCGAAGAGCGCGGCCGCACCGCAGCCTGCCCCGGCAGCCGCCGCGGTCGACGGCATCGCCGCTCCGAGCGGGCCCTGGTGGAAGAAGGAGCTCTCCTTCTCGCGCAAGCCGAAGCCGGCGGCCGCAGCGGCTGCGGTGCCGGAGGCGAGGACGCCGTGGTGGAAGAAGCAGATCGGCCGCAAGCAGGCCGCAGCTCCGGTCCCCGTCACCGCGGACGAGCAGACGACCGAGGTCGTCGCTCAGCCCTCTGCGCCGTTCTGGAAGCGCGAGCTCTCGTTCGGCAAGCCGAAGCTCCCGAGCAGGTCGAAGCTCCCGAAGCAGAAGGGATCAGGCCGAGGGACGTCGTCGAAGGGCGCGAAGCGGCTCGTCGGCCTCAAGATCGGCGCGTCGCAGCTCGCTGCAGCGCGCGTCTCGAACAACGGCGTGGCCGAGCTCGAGCAGGTCGCGCGCCAGCCGTTGCCGATGGGGATCGTCGTCGGCGGCGAGCTGCGCGACCCGGATGCGCTCGCAGAGGCGCTGAAGGCGTTCTTCGCGAAGAACAAACTGCCGCGGAAGGGCGTCCGCCTCGGCATCGCCAACAACCGCATCGGCGTGCGCATCTTCGACATCGTCGGGGTCGAGGAGGAGAAGCAGCTCGCGAACGCGATCCAATTCCGCGCACAGGAGGCGCTGCCGATCCCGCTCGACGAGGCTGTGCTCGACTACCACGTGCTTGACGAATCGGTCGACGACGAGGGGAGGAGCGTGAAGCGCGTCCTGCTCGTCGTCGCCTACAAGGAGCTGATCGAGCGCTACGTGGGCGCGTGTCGCAAGGCCGGCATCACGCTCGCCGGGATCGACCTCGAGGCCTTTGCGCTGCTGCGATCGCTCTCGCCGCCGACGGAAGGCGGCTCCGCCGCACTCGTCGCCGTGGCGATCGGTTACGACCGCTCCACCTTTGCCGTCTCAGACGGCCGCGTCTGCGAGTTCACGCGCGTCCTCGAGTGGGGGGGCTGGTCGCTGAACGTCGCACTTGCACGCGCTTTCGACACGGCGCCCTCCGAGGTCGAGGCGCTGAAGTGCAGTCTTTCGCTCGATGGGAGCACGGCTCCCGAGGGCGTCTCGCCGGAGCAGACGGCGACCGCGGTCGAGACGATCGAGCGTCAGGTGCAGTCGTTCGCACGCGAGCTCGTCTCCTCGCTCCAGTTCTACCAGAACCAGCCCGGCAGCCTGGGCATCGGCGAGATCGTGATCACGGGCGGGACCGCCGAGCTGCCCGGCCTCGCCGCGGAGCTCGAGCGGCTGATCGGCGTGCACGTGCGCGTCGGCGACCCGCTGGCACGGTTGAAGGTTTCGAAGCGCGTCGGCGCGCCGGCCCAGCTCGGCTCGCTGGCCGTGGCGATCGGACTCGGGATCGAGGACTAGGCCGATGCGTGCCGTCAACCTCCTTCCGAGAGACGCTTCACAGGCGAAGAGCATTCGCAACGAGGATCCGGCGGTCGTCATCGGATCGGTGTTCGGCGTGCTCGTGATCATCGCCCTCTCCGCCGGCTTCCTCACCGCGCACTCGAGGGCGAGCGCCGAGCAGACGAAGCTGACAGCCGCGCAGATCGAGCTCGGCAAGCTCTCGCTGCGCAATCACCCGATCGTCGCGGCGAAGCCGGTCAAGCCGACGAAGCCGATCATCGCCATCCCGGCCGTCACGAGCGAGGAGCAGCCGCGCCTGCAGGCGATCGCAGGGGCGCTCTCCACACGGATCGCCTGGGACCGCATTCTGCGCGAGTTCTCGCTCGTCGTGCCCGACGACGTCTCGATCGCGTCGCTGAACATGACTGCTCCGGTGGACCCGGCGTCCGGGAGCGCCACCGCCAGCGGACAGACCTTCGTCATCTCGGGCAGCGCCTATTCGCACGACAGCGTGGCGCGCCTGCTCACACGGTTGATGTTGATCCCCGATCTGACCGCCGTGACCCTGGCGAGCAGCTCGGCGGCGGCGACCGGTTCCACCTCGAGCGTCCAGTTCGCCATCAACGCCACCATCAAGGGCGGCCCGGTACCGGTCGCCGCAACGCCGCCTGCGGTGACCACGACGACGGACACGACCACGGGATCGGGCTAGTGAAACGGCCCAAGTTCACCCGCGGTACGGCGATCGCGCTGATCGTGGGCGGCGACCTGCTGCTGCTCGTGCTCGGCTGGCTCCTGCTCGTTTCGCCCCAGCGCCAGACGGCGGCCAGCATCGCCCGCGCGACGCAGGCGGCCGAGGGGCAGATCGTGGAGGCACAACGGGCGGCGGGGCCGCACGCGACGCCGGCCGCGCCGAAGCAGCCGGAGATCCGGACGGCCGCCCTCTACGAGCTTGCGAAGGCAATGCCGTCCGGCGCGGACCAGGCCGACGAGCTGCTCGAGCTCGACCAGGTGGCGCGGGACGCAGGCGTGTCGGTCCAGACGATCACGATGGGCGCATCGTCTGTCGGCAACGGCTACACGGTCTGGCCGATCGACATCTCGTTCTCCGGCGACTTCTACTCGCTGACGGATCTGTTCTACCGCCTGCGCAACCTCGTGACGGTGCGGGACGGCGAGCTCGACGCCTACGGGCGCCTTTTCTCGATCGACGCCTTCGCGCTCAGCCCGACCGGCGTCGGCAAGGCGCTGACCGCGAGCGTCACCGTCGACACCTTCACCTACGGCGTCGCGTCGTCGGCGGCCTCCGGAACGACGCCGCCGCCGGCGAGCACGACCTCGACGGACACGACAAGCACAGACACGACCAGCAGCACGACGACCTCGGCGCCTGCGGACGCCGCACCCTAGTCGGCACGAGAGGAGCGACAGATGGCCAAGAAAAACAAGAGCGTCGCCGACCCGGCTAAGGCGAAGGCGGCCAAGCAGAAGAAGATCGTGATCGCGCTCGCGTTGGTCCTCGTGCTCGCGATGGCGTACGCGCTCAACACCATGAAGGGGCTGAACAGCGGCGGCGGCGCGAAGCCGGAGGCCGCCCCCACGACGGTGGCCACGACGACGCCGGCGAGCACGACTCCGACGACGACGGAGCCTCTGACGGCGCCGACGCTCGCAGGCTCGCAGGGCACCAGCTCCGCGTCGACGTCGTCCGATGGAACCAGCACGACGTCGGATTCGTCGGCGCTCGTCTCCGCCGTGCAGCCGCCGGCCGACGCCGGCCAGCTCCAGTCGTTCTCGCGCTTCGCGAGCAAGGACCCGTTCGACTCGCTGGGCCCGAAGCTGTCGGGCACGGCCTCCTCGGGGTCGAGCGGCTCGGGCTCGAGCCCCTCCGGCTCGAGCGGCTCCGGCTCGAGCGGCTCCGGCTCGAGCGGCTCCGGCTCGAGCGGCTCCGGCTCGAGCGGCTCCGGCTCGAGCGGCTCCGGCTCGAGCGGCTCCGGCTCGAGCGGCTCCGGCGGCAGCACCTCGACGACGCCGGCGACGCCGCCGTCGCCGCCCTCGCCGCCCCCGACGTCGGCCGTCCTCTCGGTGAACGGCACGGAGGAGTCGGTGGCGCCGGGCTCGGACTTCCCGTTGTCCCTGAACCCGCCGCCCTTCCTGCTCAAGTCGTTGACGGCGACGACCGCCAAGGTGGCGATCGCCGGCGGCACGTACGCGAGCGGCCAGGCGACACTGACGCTGACGGTGAACAAGCCCGTGACGCTCGTGAACACGGCGGACGGCCAGCGCTACACCCTCCTGCTCATGCCGCAGGGCACAATTGCGCCGGCCGCCCCGGCCGCGACGTCCAGCAGCTCGAGCGAAGGCACCGCTTCCACGGTGCCGAGCAGCTCGTCGCCCACGACGACGCCCACGACGACGCCCACGACGACGACCACCACGACGACGTCCGGCTCAACCGGGTAACTCTCCTCGGCAGGCAACCCGCGAGGGGTCCGGCACTCCGCTCGGGTGCCGGACCTCAGCGGTGCGGTGCTCGGATGGTTTGGCGGACCGCCGCCGCGCGACTGAACCCTCCCTGAAGAGGGTGAGTCAGAGAGGGCGAGTCAGCCGGGGGCGTCGCCCACTGCGACGCCCGGGTCGAAGATGGAGACTTCGCGTGCCAGGACACGCCGCGTCAGATCTTGAGCGGCGTACACGACTACCGTCACCTGCTTCGCCCACTCGCCTTGCTGGGCGGAAGGACAGGGCTGGCCGGCGGGCGGGGGGGTACCGATGCAGGGCTGGACGAGCACGATGTAGGTGTCGACCGTGTACTTGGCGTTGTCGGGCCCGAGGATGAATTGCTCCGGTCTGATCGGGCTCGGGTACGGCGGCGAAGGCGGGACCGGCGCTTCAGGGAAGGGGGGCGTGGCCAATGGGAGCTTCGTGTCGACGTCCGCCGTGTCGCCCTGCGTCTGGAGGAGGGGCAGGGTCTGTGCCGTGCTCTGCGAGACGTACGCGCACGAGCCGAGGTTGTCCTGCTGGTTGAACTGGGCTGCCTGGCCGTCCGTGGCGTCCGTGACCCAGTACTGGTTGGCGGCCGAGGTCGCCGAGTTGAAGTAGGGGATCTGATATGGCAGGAAGGCGGTCGTGCCGTTGTAGTCGTAGGCGTCCGCTGCATACGCGCTGTTCGAGGCCGGCATGAGCCACTGGTCGAGCCAGATCGCGCAGTTCTGGAGGCCGCGGTAGATCTCCATCTGCTTGTCCGCCACGATGGTCGCCGAGGTGACGGCGCGGCCGCGGCTGACGGCGACCGTTCCGGCGTTGAAGGCGCCGATGAGCGCGAACAGGCCGATGTTGAGGACGACCATCGCGATCAGGAGCTCGAGCAGGCCGAAGCCGCTCTCTTCACGCACGCGTGTCACAAGGGGGGTATCGGCAGGCTCGGGTCACGTCTCAAGGGCGCAGACGAGGGTGCCGATAGAGGAGCTGGGATGGCTTCGTTCGCCTACAGCGCGATCAACGCCCAGGGGATCGAGCTCGACGGCGTGATCAGCGCCGCAGACCTCATGACCGCCCGGGAGCAGCTCCGGGTGAGGGGCCTGCTCGCCCAGAAGCTGTCCGAGATCAACGAGGGCGCCGGCCTGGGGTCGGTGAACATCTCCTTCGGCCACAAGGTCAAGGCGAAGTCGCTCCAGATCTTCTCCCGCCAGTTCGCGACGATGATCGAGGCCGGCCTCAACGTCGTCGCCGCGCTCGTCATCCTGGAGCGTCAGACGAGCGACACGGCGCTCGCGCAGGTCGTGATGGCGCTGCGGCGCGACGTCGAGGGCGGCCTTCTGCTCTCCGAGGCGATGGCGCGCCACCCGAAGGTGTTCCCGCGGCTCTACGTCTCGATGGTCGAGGCCGGCGAGGCCGCCGGCATCCTCGACATCGTCCTCGACCGCGTCGCGTTCCAGATCGAGAAGCAGGAGCAGATCAGGCGCCGCGTGAAGGGCGCGATGATCTACCCGACGATGGTGCTGATCTTCGCCACCATGGTCCTCATCGGGATGCTGATGTTCCTCGTCCCGGTCTTCGTGCACATCTTCAGCCAGCTCGGCGGTCAGCTGCCGACGCTGACGCAATACGTCGTGGGCGCGTCGAACTTCCTGCACAACTACTGGTTCATCGTCATCCCGACGCTGATCGCGTTGCCGTTCATCTTCAGGAAATGGAAGTCCACGGAGAAGGGCCGCCAAACCTGGGACCGATTCAAGCTGCGCATACCGATGAAGATCGGCGACACGGTGCTGAAGGTCACGATGGCGCGCTTCTCGCGCACGCTCTCGACGCTCGTCGCCGCCGGCGTCGACATCATCAAGGCGCTCGAGATCACGGGCCAGACCGCCGGCAACTGGGTGATCGAGGACGCACTCGGCGATGTGCGCGCGAGGGTGCACGAGGGCGTGCCGATCGCGCAGCCGCTGATCGAGAATGACGTGTTCCCGCCGATGGTCGCCCAGATGGTGAAGATCGGCGAGGAGACCGGTGAGCTCGAGAAGATGCTCTCGAAGATCGCCGACTTCTACGAGGACGAGGTCGACGCGTCCGTCTCGTCACTGACCTCGATCATCGAGCCGATCATGATGATCGGCGTCGGCATCATGGTCGGCATCGTCATCATCGCGATGTACATGCCGATGTTCAAGATGCTGACGCTCGTGAAGTAGCGCGCGCGCGCGCACGCGCATCGTCGGCGAGGGGCGGCGGTTCCTGAAGACCGCCGCGGACGTCGGTATTCAGTTGGGCCGCCGGTAAGCGTGCGGCCTCCACACCGCGAGGTTACTCGCGATCGTCGCCCGGGCGCACGAGCCCCGCGTCGTAGGCGGCGATCACCGCCTGCACGCGGTCACGGACGCCGAGCTTTCGCAGGACGCTCGAGACGTGCGTCTTCACGGTCGTCTCGCTGAGGAAGAGCCGCTGCGCAAGCTCGGCGTTCGAGAGCCCTGACGCGAGCAGGCGCAGGATCTCGCGTTCCCGCTCCGTCAGCTTCGCGACGGTGTCGTCGACCTCTCCCGCGGGCAGCTCCACCGCGAAGCGTTCGAGCAGCCGCTGTGTCACGGTCGGGCCGAGCAGCGCGTTGCCGCTCGCGATCAGACGGATGCCGTCCACGAGGTCGCCCGGGCGAACGTCCTTCAGCAGGAACCCGCTCGCGCCGGCGCGGATCGCCGCGTGGACGTACTCGTCGAGGTCGAACGTCGTCAGCACGAGAATGCGCGCGGGACTGCCCGCCGCGACGATCTGCCGCGTCGCCTCGATCCCGTCGAGCACCGGCATGCGGATGTCCATCAGGATCACCTCCGGTTCGAGCTCGAGTGCGAGCCGGACGGCCTCCTCGCCGTTCGCCGCCTCGCCCACGACCTGCATGTCCGGGCGGGTCTCGAGGATCAGGCGGAAGCCGCTGCGCACGAGCGCCTGGTCGTCGGCGATGAGCACGCGGACCGCGGTCCGCAGCTGCTCAGATCGGGATCTGCGCGGAGACGGCATAGCCACCCTCCGGGCGCGGGCCCGTCTGCAATGTCCCGCCGAGCAGCGCGACGCGCTCGCGCATCCCGATCAGGCCGCTGCCTCCGTTCGATTCGCCGGCGCCGTGGCCGTCGTCGCGAACCTCCACGCTGAGCTCGCGGCCGAACCGGACTCGCACGCGCGCGTGCCCGGCGGCGGCGTGCTTCAACGTGTTCGTGAGCGCCTCCTGCACGATCCGGTACGCGGAGAGATCGACGGCGGCCGGCAGCGGCCGCGGCGCCCCCTCGATCTGCAGCTCGACCTCGAGGCCGGTGGCCCGCACCTGCTCGACAAGCGCGTCCAGGCGCCCGAGCCCCGGTTGCGGCGCGTACTGCGCGCCCTCGTGCAGGATCCCGAGCACGCGCCGCAGGTCGCCGAGCGCGGAGCGCGCGGCGACCTCGACGGCGCGGATCGGCTCACGCGCCCGGCTCGGCTCGACCTCGAACACGTCGTCCGCGGCCGCGGCCTGGACGACGATCACGCTCAGCGCGTGTGCGACGACGTCGTGCAGCTCGCGTGCGATGCGCGCCTGCTCCTCCGCCGCGGCCCGCAGCGCCTGCGCTTCGTGCTCGCGCTCGAGTCGCTCGGCCTTCTCCTCGATCTCGCGCACGTACGCGCGCCGAGAGCCGACGCCGTCGCCGAGCAGCCATGCCGCGACGAGGAAGACCACGCGGAGGGCCGCGTCGCCGAGCAGGGAGTAGCCGGCAGCGGCCAGCCCCACCGTCATCGCCGCGATCGAGACGAGCCCCACCCGGCGCGCCGTGCGCGGCTCGGAGGTCGAGGCGAGCGTGTAGAGCGCGGCCGCGACCTGAAACGGCAGCGCGAACAGGCCGAGCGCCACGATCGCCACCGCCGCCGCAGTCACGGCGACCGTGACCTCGACCGGCCTGCGCCGGCGCCACAGGAGGGGAAGCGTCTCCGCCGTTCCGAGCCCGATCCCGGCCGCGACATGGGCGTGCCGTGTCGCGGCGCCGATCGTCGCGATCAGGAGCAGCCCGACGAGGCTCACGTCGACGAGCAGCGGGTGGCGGCGGAGCCAGTTCCAGATCATCGGCGTCTCACGGTACCCGCCTCATCGCCGTGTCGAGCTCTCAGGTGTCGCGGCGGACGAGCAGGATCGCCGCGGCCGCGACCGCGACGACGGCGTAGCCGCAGAAGAGCGCGAACCCCGGCCACGGCGCGAGGCTGTGGGCGTCGTGCGTGAGCGAGAAGATCGAGCGGCCGGCGGCGTCCGGCAGGTACGGCGAGATCGCATTGTTCCAGCTCGTCGGGAGGATGTTCAGCAGCGGCGGGATGACGAAGAAGATGGCCGCGAAGGTCGCGATCCCGCCTGCCGTGTTGCGCACGATCGCGCCGATCGCGAGTGCGAAGACGGCGATCAGCACGAGGTAGACGGCGCCGCCGATCACCGCGCGCATGACACCCGGGTGCGTGAACGAGATCTGGAGGATGTGATGGCGCCCAAGGATGGCCTGACTGCCGAAGAACGCGATCACGACCGACGGGAGCATGAGCAGGAACGTGACGGCCGCGTAGATCCCGAGCTTCCCCCACAGCACCGGCAGGCGCTTCGGCACGGCGGTGAAGCTCGCGCGGATCATCCCCGTCGAGTACTCGCCGGTGATCACGAGCACGCCGAGCACCGCGATGGCGAGCTGCGAGAGGTTCACGCCCGCGAGCGCGACGTCGAGCGGTTGGCGGTTTGCGCGCTCCCGTGGGCTCATGTGGCCCCAATGCGAGGCGACGATCGCCGCGAACAGCATCGGCAGGCCGATCGTCAGCACCGTCGCGACGAGCAGCGACCAGCGCGTCGAGCGCAGCGAGTGGAGCTTCGTCCACTCCGACAGCGCGACGCGAGCCTGCGTCACCCTGCCGGTGCCGGAGTAGCGGGGGAGCGAGAGCTGCGGAGTCGTGCTGCTCACGCCGCCGCCTCCTCCGCCTCGGCCGGGACCACGTCGCCGGCCCGGAACTCGACGTCGCCGCGGGTCAGCTCCATGAACGCCTCCTCGAGCGACGCCTGGAGCGGCGTCAGCTCGTGCAGCACGATCCCGTGCGCGGCGGCCGTCTCGCCGACCTGCTCCGGTGTCAGGCCGCCGATCTCCAGGAGCAGCGGCTCCGTGCTCGTCACCGTCACGCCTGGCCCGAGCACGAGCTCGCGCAGCTTCGTCGCCTGGGGCGAGCGCACGCGGACGAGGCTGCCCGACGCCTGGCGCACGAACTCGTCGACGCTCGTGTCGGCGATCAGCCGGCCGCGCCCGATGACGATCAGGTGGTCGGCGGTCAGCGCCATCTCGCTCATCAGGTGTGAGGAGACGAAGACGGCGCGGCCTTCGGCCGCGAGCGCCTTCAACAGGTTCCGGATCCAGTGGATTCCCTCCGGGTCGAGCCCGTTCACCGGCTCGTCGAGCAGGAACGTCTGCGGATCGCCGAGCAGCGCGGTCGCGATGCCGAGCCGCTGGCCCATGCCGAGCGAGAACTGCCCGGCGCGCTTGCGCGCCACCTCGTGCAGGCCGACGAGGTCGATCAGCTCGAGCACGCGCCGCCTCGGGATCCCGTGCGTCTGCGCGAGCGCGAGCAGGTGGTTGTACGCGGAGCGGCCCGTGTGGACGGAGCGCGCCTCGAGCAGCGCCCCGACCTCGTGCAGCGGCGCCGGGTGCTCGCGGTAGTGCTTCCCGTTCACGAGCACCGTTCCGCTCGTCGGCGCGTCGAGCCCGAGGATCAGGCGCATCGTCGTCGACTTGCCCGACCCGTTCGGGCCGAGGAAGCCGGTCACGATCCCGGGCTGCACCGTGAAGCTGAGGTCGTCGACAGCGCGCGTCTCGCCGTAGTACTTCGTCAGGCCGTGCGCCTCGATCATCGCCCCCTCACGGTAGCTGCGCCGTCGCGCGCGCAACCTCGGCCGCAGGGACGAATCGCGATCGTCCGAAAGGATGAGATGTGTGACGGCGTCAGCCGGCTGTGGCGAGCCCGCGCAGCGTCGTGCTGAAGACGCTGTGCGCGCGCTCGTCGAAGAGCACGAAGCGCACCAGCTCGAGCTGCGGCAGCCGTGTGAGCGTCTCCGCGGTCGTGCGCAGCGCGACCGTTGCGGCACGCTCGAGCGGAAAGCGGTAGAGGCCGGTCGAGATCGCCGGGAAGGCGACGCTGCGGCAGCCGAGCTCGGCGGCGAGCTCGAGCGAGCGCCGGTGGCAGGCGGCGAGCAGCTCCTCCTCGCCCTCGCCGCCGCTGTGCCACACCGGGCCGACGGTGTGGATCACGTAGCGGGCGGCGAGCTCGCCGGCGGTCGTCGCCTTCGCCTCGCCGGTCGGGCAGCCGCCGAGCAGGCGGCACTCGGCCAGGATCGCAGGGCCGCCGGCCCGGTGGATCGCACCGTCGACGCCGCCGCCGCCGAGCAGGCTCGAGTTGGCAGCGTTCACGATCGCGTCCACGGTCTCGCGGGTGATGTCGCCCCGGGCGAGCTCGATCCGGTCGTAGCGGGGCACTGCTCGACAGTAGCCGTCGCAAGAGCCGGCAGCGATCCGGGGAGCCGCGGATGGCGTGCGGTAGCTGCGGGACCAGGCTCGGGGCATGTGGCGCGTCGCCGCCGCTCTCGTGTGGCTGCTCGCCGTCGGCGCGGCGGCACCGGTCGCAACCGGGTTCGCGCCGACGCCGAACGGCCCCGTGTTCGACGGCGTGCCCGGCGCACTTCCGACCGGCTTCCACTACGTCTACAAGCAGACGCGTCGGGGCTGGCCGGTCGATCCGGTGTTCGCGCAGCATCCGATCCGCGGTTCGTTCCTCGACCCGCGCGGCTCGGACGACGACGGGCTCTCCGGCTACCACTTCGGGATCGACATCAACGTGGACGACGCGACGCCCGAGGCCGGCGCCCCCGCCGGTTACTCGCATCGCGTCCACGCGCTCGAGTCAGGGGTCGTCAGCACGCCGCGGAACGTGAGCTCGCGCAAGTGCGTCAACCAGCGTCTCGACGTCGGGCACTTCTCGTACTGGCACGTCGCCCCGATCCTCGCCGCCCGGACGCGGGTCAAGGCCGGCCAGCAAATCGGCTGGACGTGCCGCGGCGTCTGGCACCTTCACCTCTCCGAATGGCAGAAGGTTCGCGGCAAGCGCGTCTGGGTCAATCCGCTGCACCCCGGTGGACTGCTTACGCCCTACGCCGACACCGCGGCGCCCGTCGTCCGCGCGCTCTCGTTCTTCACGCCGCCGCTCATGCCGTGGCTGCCGACGAAGAGCCTCGTGCAGCCGGACACCGCGACCCGGCTGCGTCCGGACTCGCTTCACGGTCTCGTCGAGCTACGGGCTGAGATCGGCGATCCGCAGTCCTTCCTGGGCTTCCTCGGGCGCAATCCGGCCTGGCCGACGGAGTTCACGCCGTACCGCGTGAGCGTCGAGATCGTGAACGCAGCCGGGCGGCGCGTGCTCGCACGGGTGAGCTTCCAGGCCGACCAGATGCCGCAGACGCCGTACCTCGTCCACTACGCGCCGGGCACGGTCGAGCCGGACAACATGCAGGAGTGCGTCGGCCCGCCGGCGCTGAAGCGGTGCGCGGGGACGTACTGGTTCCGTCCGTTCTCGCGCTTCCGCGAGGAGTACTGGAACACACGCGCATTTCCCAACGGCTCGTATCGCGTGACCGTGCGGGCTTACGATCTGCACGGCAACGTCGGCGCGCGGAGCGCCGACGTCATCGTGCGGAACTGAGGCTGGGCTAGTGGACGCGGCCACAAGTACGGTTGTGCGTCTGGCGGCCCGCAAACGCGGCGCATGCCGTTGTCCTCGGTCGGCCGCATACCTACGGGTGTGCGGCCTCCCTGCGTCCTAGGCCTGCTTGGTTTGCGAACCGCCAGACACGAACGAACTTATGGCCGCGTCCACTAGCCGGCGGACGACGCCTCGCCGGTGCTGCGGTCGGCGGGCGAGGTGCGCTCGGTGTGCGCGCGGTCGCGCGACGCCTTGTCGCCTGCCTTGTCGCGTGACGTGCGGTCCATGGCGACGGTCGCGGGCTTCGCGGGGTGCGGGCCTGCGGCGAGCGCTGCGCCCGTGCCGACGATTCCGGTGACGGCTCCGGCGGCGAGCAGTGTGGCGGTGAGCTTGCGCATCGTTGAGGGCTCCTTTTCGTGGGTTGATCGATGTGCTTCATTGGTACGCCGCCGCGTGCCAGGGCCGGGACAGCGCACGGCCACGGTTCGGCCAAGCGCTCGGAAAGAATCGGCTCGCGTGTATCCTCGGGCTCTCCCGCGTGGCCGTGAACCAGCCATCCGCCGCCGACCGGCACAGCCCGCCGCGCAGCCCGCTCGTGCGGCTGCGCTGGGTGCTCTGGGGGGCCGTGCTCCTCGTCGGCGTTGGCGCCGGCGCCGCGCTCTTCGCGCTCCGGCCGTCCGCGCAGCCGGCGGCGGTGGCCAACGGGCCCGTCGGGCCCACCGGGCCCGACGTGTCCTGGGCCGCCGGCGCCCGCCGCGCGCCGGGCTTCGCGCTCACCGACCAGGCCGGCAAGCCCGTCTCGCTCGCCGCCTACCGCGGCCGGACGGTGATCGTCACCTTCATCGACCCGCTCTGCCGTAACCTCTGCCCGCTCGAGGCGAAGGTCCTGAACGACGTCGTGCGCACGCTTCCGGAGGCCTCGCGGCCGGCGATCCTCGCCGTCAGCACGAACGTGTACGCGAACGCGCGCAAGTACCTCCTCCAGGACGTGCGCAAGTGGCAGCTCCCGCCGCAGTGGCGCTGGGCGGTCGGCGGCAGCGCGCAGCTCGCGTCCGTCTGGAAGCACTACCAGGTGCAGGTGCTCGTGACGACGAGGAAGATCGCCGGCGTCACCGTGCACGAGATCGCGCACACCGAGGCGGCGTTCCTCGTCGATCCCGCGGGCTACCAGCGCGCGCTCTACCTCTATCCGTTCCGCGCGCAGGACGTCGAGCGCACGCTGCGCTCGCTCGCCAAACCTTCCTAGTACTGCACCGTCAGCCGTCCTGCGGCGGGCCGGGCGAGGAGCGCCTGCACGTACGGCTTCAGGATGTCCGGCGAACGGAGCGCGCCGGCGCGCAGGAGATCGTCCACCGCGTTCGCGGCCACGTCCGTCAACGCATCCGGCTGCTTCGAGCTGGGCACGGCGAGCCCGTCCAGCACGCGGCTCTCCGCCGCCGTGCTGCGGCCGCCGTCGTAGATGCCGTAGCCGGACGGCATCACGATCAGCAGCGGGCCGACATAGTACGGCAGGAAGACGTTTTGGACGACGAGCATGTCGCTCGCCGGGTCCCCGTCCGCGCGGGCGCCTCGGACGGCACAGGCGCACACCGCCAGCGCGAGCACGCAGGCGAGCGCGGCCGTCCGTCTCACAGGGCGCATGGTGCCAGACGGTCCCGCGGTGCAGGCCTTCAGAGGCCGAATCAGAATGACGTCTGTGCCGTCTGGCCGCGCTGGGCGGCGCGATGCGGCGTCCTCAGTCCTTCCCCACGAAGTGCTGGCGCACTTCGTGGGGGCCCCTGGAGTCGCGCCCGTAGCTTCAGCTACGGGCGCTCCCTGCGTCCTTGCCTCGCACTCGCCCATCGCGACCAGCCGACGAGCATCATTCTGATTCGACCTCTCAGGCGGCGCAGTCGCGGCACTCGCCGCGCAGGACGACGTCGTGGCCGGCGACCGAGTAGCCGGTGTGCCGCTCGACCCGCCGAAGGGCCTGCTCGAGCCGCTCGTCGGCGAACGCCTCGACCTTGCCGCAGCTGTCGCAGACCAGGTGGTGATGGTGCTCGCCGCCGTCGTGGACCGGCTCGTAGCGGGTCGTGCCGTCGCCGAGCTCGATCTTGTGCAGGAAGCCGTCCTTGCTCAGCTGGTCGAGCGTCCGGTAGATGCTCGCGAGGCCGACGGGGCTGCGCTCGGAACGCAGGCGGTCGAACATCTCCTGGGCGGTGAGGCAGCAGGACTGGCGGGCGAGCAGCTCGATCACGGCCGTCCGAGCGCCGCCGCTGCGGTGACCGCTCTGGCGCAGGGAGGCCAGGGTCGCGTCGGCCCAGGCCGAGTGGTTGCGCGCGGAGGTCACCCGCCGATGATAGCGCCGCGAGGCGAGAATGATTATGAGAATGAATATCGTTCATGGTATGGTGGCTGCCCTGAAAGCCGCGGCTCTGATCGTGTCGGTGCTGGCAGCGGCGGCGCTCGCCGCTCCGGCCGCGTTGTCGTCCCGTGGCGCGGCCGCGAGCGGCGGCGCGCTGCAGGTCGTGGCCGTGGAGAACTTTTGGGGCAGCATCGCGGCGCAGCTGGGCGGCGAACGGGTGCACGTCACGAGCGTGATCACGAATCCCGCCACCGACCCGCACGACTACGAGCCGACCGCGGCCGACGCGCGCACGCTGGCCGGGGCGCAGCTCGTGATCGTGAACGGGATCGGCTACGACCCGTGGGCGCAGAAGCTGCTCGCGGCGAACCCCGTCAAGGCAAGGGTCGTCCTGACCGTCGGCGACGTCGTCGGCGTCGAGCCGGGCGGCAATCCACACCGCTGGTACTCGCCCGGCAACGTGCAGCAGGTGATCGCCGCGATCGTCGCCGGCTACAAGCGGCTTGACCCGAAGGACGCTGCCTACTTCGACCGGCAGAGGGCCGCCTTCGAGACGAAGGCACTCGCCGCGTACAAGCGCGAGCTCGCCGCGATCCGGCGGACGTACGCCGGCGTCCCGGTCGGCGCCTCGGAGAGCATCTTCGCGCCGCTCGCGCAGGCGCTCGGGCTGAAGCTGCTGACGCCCTACTCCTTCCTGAAGGCGATCAGCGAGGGCACGGAGCCGACCGTGCAGGACAAGGCGACGATCGACCGGCAGATCGCCCGCAAGGAGATCAAGGTCTGGGTCGTCAACAGCCAGAACAGCACCCCCGACGTGCAGCGGCTGACCGACGAGGCGCGCAAGAAGGGCATCCCGGTGACGACGATCACCGAGACGCTCACGCCCGTCACGGCGAGCTTCGAGACCTGGCAGGTCGCGCAGCTGCGCGCGCTCCAGGCCGCGCTCGCGAAGGCCACAGGTCGTTGACCATGGGGCGACCCGCTCCGTCGGAGGCGCTGCGGCTGACGGGCGCGTCGGTCGAGCTCGGCGGCCAGGTCGTCTGGAAGGACGTGTCCCTGAGCGTGGAGCGCGGCGAGTTCGTCGCCGTGCTCGGCTCGAACGGCGCCGGCAAGTCGACGCTGCTCAAGGTCGTGCTCGGACTGCTGCCGCTCCGCTCGGGAACGGCGACCGTGCTCGGGCGCCCGCCCGGGGAGGCGAACGCCGCGATCGGGTACCTGCCGCAGCGGCGGCACTTCGACGCCTCCAGCCGGATCCGCGGCGTGGACGTCGTCCGCCTCGGCGTCGACGGCGCCCGCTGGGGCCTGCCGCTGCCGCGCCTCGGCCCCGACGAGCGCCGGCAGCGTGTGCACGACGTGATCGAGCTCGTCGGCGCGGAAGCGTATGCGGGACGCGCGATCGGGAGCCTGTCGGGCGGGGAGCAGCAGCGGCTGCTGATTGCGCAGGCGCTCGCCCGGCGGCCGAGCCTGCTGATGCTCGACGAGCCGCTCGACAGCCTCGACCTCACCAACCAGGCCGCCGTCGCGGCGCTCGTGCAGCGCATCTGCCGCGAGGAGCAGGTCGCGGTGCTGCTCGTCGCGCACGACGTCAACCCCATCCTCGGCTATCTCGACCGGGTGATCTACTTCGCCGGCGACACCGCGGTTGCGGGAACACCCGCCGAGGTGATCACGACCGAAACGCTGACCCGCCTCTATGCCGCGCCGGTCGAGGTGCTCCGCGCCGCCGACGGGCGTCTGGTCGTCGTCGGCCAGCCCGAGGCGCCGTTCGTCCACGGCTCGCGCCATGAGCATTGACGCCGCCGTCTTCCAGGGCCTCTCCTGGAACCTGCCCGCCGACGTGCGCCAGCTGCTCGCGTTCCACTTCATGGTCAATGCGCTCGAAGCCGGCACGGCGGTCGCGGTCATGGCCGGAGCGATCGGCTGGTTCATGGTCCTGCGCCGGCAGACGTTTGCCGGACACACCCTCGCGGTGATCGCGTTTCCCGGCGCCGCCGGCGCCGCCCTGGCCGGCCTTCCGCTCGCCACCGGCTACTTCGGCGCCTGCGTCGCAGGCGCGCTCGCGCTCGCCGGCGTCTCCGCCGACCGGACGGGCAGCCACAGCCGGGAGTCGGCCGCCACCGGCACGGTCCAGGCATTCGCCCTCGGGCTCGGCTTCCTGTTCGTCGGCCTGTACCACGGGCTGCTGAACGGCATCTCCTCGCTGCTCTTCGGCACCTTCCTCGGCATCAGCGACACGCAGGCGCACACGCTCGTCGCCGTCGCCGCCGTCGCGCTCGCACTCCTCGCCGTGGCCGGCCGCCCGCTGCTGTTCGCGTCGATCGACGGCGACGTCGCGCGCGCGGCAGGCGTGCCGGTGCGGGCGCTCTCGCTCGGCTTTCTCCTCCTCCTCGGGCTCGCCGTCGCCGCCACCAGTCAGATCACGGGCGCGCTCCTCGTCTTCGCGCTTCTCGTCGCGCCCGCGGCGACGGCGCAGCAGCTCACGGCGCGACCGCTCCCGGGCCTGCTGCTCTCGGTCCTACTCGGCCTCGCGGTCACCTGGCTCGGGCTGGCGTTTGCCTACTTCTCGATCTACCCGGCCGGCTTCTACATCACGTCGCTCGCGTTCGGCGCCTACGTCCTTGCCCGGGTCGCCCGCGCCTTGGCCGCGCGCCGAACGGCTGCAGCAGCGGGGCACTAGCGAGATGTTCACGCACGAGTTCATGCGCAACGCGCTCTTCGCCGGCACCTTCATCGGCGCGGCGTGCGGGCTCGTCGGCTACTTCGTCGTGCTGCGCGCGCAGGTCTTCGCCGGCGACGCGCTCAGCCACGTCGCCTTCGCCGGCGCACTCGCCGCCGCCGCCTTCGGCATCGACGTTCGCATCGGGCTGTTCGCCGCCACGATCGTCGTCGCGATCGGGATGGGAGGCCTCGGCGACCGCGCCCGCGCCGACGACGTCACGATCGGCACGGTGTTCGCCTGGATCCTCGGCCTCGGCGTGCTCTTCCTCGCCGTCTTCACGACGAGGAGCAGCGCGGGGAACGGCACCGCCGCGGTTCGCGTCCTCTTCGGCTCGATCTTCGGTCTCAGCGGGAGCGACGCAGCGATCGCGGCCGCCGTCTCGGTGGCGGCGATTGCGGCGACGCTCTTCGCCGCCCGCCCGCTCTTCTTCGCCTCGTTCGACCCCGACGTCGCCGCTGCCCAGGGCGTGCCCGTCCGGCTGCTCGGGCTCGGGTTTCTCGCCGTGCTCGGCGCGGTCTCGGCCGAGGCCACGCAGGCCGTCGGCGCGCTGCTCCTGCTCGGCCTCGTCGCCGCACCGGCCGCGGCCGCGCACCGGCTGGCGCACAATCCCTACGCCGGGCTCGCGCTCTCGACCGTCTTCGCGGTCGCCGCCGTCTGGCTCGGCCTCACGCTCAGCTACGTCGAAACGCAGCTTCCGCCCAGCACCGCCATCATCATCGTCGCGACGGCGTTCTTCGTCGTCGCCGCCGCAGCACGAAGCGAAGCAGGATGGCCGCTGCGAGTGCCGCGAGCGATGCGACGATGATGACGACGCGATCCTGTGCGTTCCGCTGTGAAGGCGTCGTCACGGGAGTGGGGGCGGCGATCGTCACGCCGGCCGCCGCCGCGAGCCGCCGCACGGCTGTCTGCGCCGCGTCCACCAGTCCGACGCTTCCCGGCTTGATCGGGATCTTCTCCAGCAACGCGTACTCCGCCGTCGACGAGTGCTTCAGCCAGCTGAAGCCGAATCCGTTCGGCATCACGATCAGCAGCCGCTGCTTGTAGAGATACGACAGCTCTTCGCCGAGAAAGCGCGCGTACGTGCGCGGCTTCCGCCAGAGCGACGTGATCGCTCCCATGTCGTAGTCGCTCGAGATCAGCGCGACGCGAATCTTGAAGCCGGAGCGGTTCGCGGCGGCGACGAGGGCGACGAGCTCCGCCTGCCGCTTCGCGGGGAACTTCGCGTCGAACGGCAAGAACACCTTCTGCACGAGCAAGTAGTCGCTCGCTGGATCGCCGTCCGCGCGGGCCGACACGGCAAGCCCGCCCGCCGTGAGCGCAGCCGCCACGAGCACGACGACGCGGAGCCTGATCACGCGACGTGCAGCGTGAACGGGGCCGTGAGCACCTTCCCGCCGACCATGCACTGGAGAAACAGCCGCCACGTCCCCGAGACGGGCACGAGCACGCCAACCTTCAGCCTGCCGGGCGTGGCCGAGGTGCCCGTCACCCTCGCGCCGCCGAGCACGCTCGAGCATCCGGTTGCGCCGGGGGCGCACACATGGGTGTGGAAGTAGTCGAGTGAGCCGCGCCTGAAGAAGATCGCGTGAGCGAGCGCGCCGTACCAGGGCTCGAACGCGGCCGGCTCGCCGTTCGGGCTCGTGACGGTGAAGTCGAGGAGCGCGGGCACGATCGCCTTCAGGTGGGGCGTGCCGTGCAGCGCGAAGCGGTAGCCGTCCACCGTCTCGTCCGCTCGGAACGGCGGCAGCGGCTGCGGCGCGTACTTGCCCTTGACCGTGATCGTCGTGAACAGCTGGAAGTTGGGCTGCAAGCCGTGCGTCTTCGGGTACGCGTCGATCACGACCCGGTACGGGCCGGGCAGCGGGAACGTGACCGTGTAGCTGAGCCGGCCGTCGGGCCCGACCGGCGGGTGCTTGTGGATGATCGTCGCGAGGTCGCGGCGAACGATGATCAGGTGGATCCCGTTGTGCGGGCCCGCGCCGTGCTTGTACTGGGTCAGCGGGCGGCCGTTCGGCTGGAGGATCGTGAAGGCGACCGTCGTCGGCTTGCCCGCCTGCACCGGGTGTGCGGGCTCGAAGCCGGAGAGCCGGTACGTGAACGCGGGCTGCACGGCCACCGTGGGCGTCGAGGACGAGCTCGAGCCGCCGCAGCCGGCGAGCGCGACGACGATTCCCGCCAGGGCGGCCCCGCGAGCGAGAGCGGTGACGGTCACGGCGACCTCCTGGGCGGTGACGTACGGTGGGCGGGATGCGATACGCAGCGCTCGTGCTCGGGCTCGTGCCGGCGCTCGTGCCGACGCCGATCGGCGTGGGCCCACGGTACCGGCCGCCGCCGGGGGTGCACGCGGCGTGCACGCCGGGCCCGCTGCGCGGCGCGCGGCGCGTCCACGTCGAGCTGTTCGCAGACCGGCGGGTCGCAATCGTTCCGGCCGCCGTCGGGCTGCGCGGCGCCCGGCTCGAGCAGGGCCGCGTCACGGGTGCCCGCTGCCGCGCCCGCCTCTGGACGACCGATCCCACGGGCGTCGTGGACTTCGACGGCGCCGCGACCCTCGACGACCTGTTCGCAGTCTGGGGCCAGCCCCTGGGCCCGCGACACCTCGCGGGCTTTCGGGGCGCGGTCTCCGTCTTCCGCAACGGCGCGCGCGTGCACGGCGACCCGCGCCGGCTCGCGTTGCGCGACGGCGACGAGCTCGTGCTCGAGGTCGGCGGCTTCGTGCCCCCGCATCGCAGTTACCGCTTCCCGCCGTGAACGCTCACGCGAGGCCGCCGACGTGCTCCGCGCCGGCACGGGTGCCGGCGCGTGGGACGCGCTCGCGCAGCTCCACGGCCCCGCTGCCGACGAGGGCTCCGGTGCCGAGCCCGAGGATCAACGCGACGGCGACGCGCACCGGGAGCGAGGGCAGCACGCTGAGCGCGATCGCATGCGTCAGCACCGGCAGCATCGTCAGCCCTTCGTAGAGGCTGCCAAAGCCGGCGAGGAACGCGGTGAACAGGCGCACCTCGCGGTCGCGGTGCAGCAGGCCGGCGAGGAGGGCGGCGCCGACCGCCGACGTGAGCGCGACCTCGAGGTAGCCGATCGCGCCGACCGCGGGCCGCCCGTAGAGCTCGCGGCCGGCGCGCACCGCCCAGATCAACGGCGTTGCGACGAGCCCGAGTGCGATCGCGATCTGCGCTCCGCGCGTGCGCGCGAGCAGCGTCGCAGCCGAGGAGGCGAGTGCGAGCAGGCACGCGAAGCCGATCCACGCCCAGCCCGGGGCCGGCGGCGTGAAGTGGAGGACGCCCGTGAGCGCCTCGCGGCGGCCGTTCACGAGCAGAGGCACGGACCACGGCCCGAGCGTGCCGGCGGAGCTCCGGCCCCGGGCGAGCACCTCCAGCACGTGCAGCCGGTGCTCGTGCCAGGCGTAGGCGTGCCCGCCGGTGAGGTGGTGCCAGAGCGGGTCAGCCTGCGGATTCGCCGACGGGCGCAGGTCGAAGCGGTCGATCCGGTCGGTCTGCGCCGTGAGCGACCGGAGGTTGAGCCAGACGCCGTGCTCGTCGAAGCGCAGCATCGGCTCGCCGAGGATGCCGGGCACGACGACGGTCGTACCGGCGGCGACGCGCAGCCAGAGCGTCTGGTCGCCGTCGACGACCTTCGCCTCGAGCGCTCGCGTCGGCGGTCGGAACCCGACGATGCTGGCGTCGAAGTTCGTCGCCACCGGGGCGGTCTTGCCCACGTGCGCGGAGGCGACGCCGGGGAGCGCCAGCGCGGCGGCCACGGCCGCCGTGGTGACGAGCACCCGCCTCATCGTCCAGATCCTGTCACATGGGGTGCCGGCGGGTCCGGGGGTGGCTACTCGCCCGAGGAGCGGGCGCGGCGCCGGAGGCGGTCGCGCAGGCTGGGCGCCGGACCGTCCGCCGCCGCCGGCTCGGGCGCGTCCGGCGGCTCGGGCGCGCGCTGCGGTGGCGCGTTCGAGCGGGCGGCCTGGCGCTCGCGCTGGGCCCGGATCGCTGCGTTCATCTCGTCACGATGCGACTGCTCCGCCATCGTCCGGCCCTTGTACGCTGCGCAGCCCTCGGATCCTCCCGTATCGTCTTCCGCATGTGCTTCGAGCTCGACTCCCTGCCGCCGATCCCGGTCATCTCCGGCGCCGCGGTCTCGCACGACGACCTCGTCCTGCAAGCGGCGGACGGAAACCGCTTCGCGGCGTTCCAGGCGGTGCCGGAGGAACCGGCGTCGTCCGGGATCGTGATCCTCCCCGACGTCCGCGGCCTCTACCGCTTCTACGAGGAGCTCGCGCTTCGCTTCGCCGAGCGCGGCTACGCGGCCGTCGCGTTCGACTACTTCGGCCGCACCGCCGGCGTGGCGAAGCGCGACGACGACTTCGACTTCATGGAGCACGTGCAGCAGACGACGCCGGACGGCATCCAGGCGGACGTCGCCGCCGCGGTCGCGCACCTCCGCGCGGCCGGCTGCACGTCGATCTTCACCGTCGGCTTCTGCTTCGGCGGCCGCAACTCGTGGCTCTCGGCCGCGGGCGGGCACGGGCTCGCCGGCGCGATCGGCTTCTACGGCATGCCGGCCGAGCGCAACGGCGTGCCGGGCCCGGCCGAGCGGGCGGCGGAGCTGCAGGCGCCGATCCTCGCGCTCCAGGCCGGCGACGACCAGCACATCACCGCCGAGCACAACGCCGCCTTCGAGGCCGCGCTCACCGCCGCCGGCGTCGAGCACGAGCTCGTCACGTACGAGGGGGCGCCGCACAGCTTCTTCGACCGCAAGCACGAGGAGTTCGCCGCGGCCTCAGAGGATGCGTGGGCTCGAGTCCTCGCGTTCCTCGAGCTGCATCGCTGAGCAACATCCGACGGCTGCAACCAGATTGCGACGAAGTCGCAACCTGGTTGCGGATGTTGATCCGAGCGTCAGCCCTTCGCGGGCTTCTTCTGCGCGGCGTGCCATTCCGCCGCAAACAACGTCTTGTCTACTCGCCCCTGGAAAATGGGCACGCCGTGCTCGACGCAGAAGCGGATGACCTGTTCGCGGTCGAGGCTGTGCTCGGCAGCGATCTCTTCGGGGGTCAGGTGATTCGGCATGTCGCCGTCAGGGTACGCCAGCGCCTCCTTCACCGCGCGGGCAAGGGCGGGCTCGATTGGCCCGGGCCGGTAGCCGAGCTCCTGCTCGGCCTTTGCCGAGCTGAAGAACATCGGCAGGCGGGCGAGCTGCACCTCGTTCCGGTTGACGAGGCCGAGCGCCGCAGCCGCCCGTACTGCCCGGTACGGGACGCGGAGCCGCGGCCGGGCTCGGCCCGCGAGGGCCGCGATCGCGGCGAACACCTCCGCGAGCGAGAGATCGACGCCGCCGAGGAGGTAGCGCTCGCCCGCGCGCCCGTGCTCGAACGCGAGGGCGTGCCCGAGCGCAACGTCGTGGACGTCGACGAGGTTCAGCCCGGTGGTCGCGACGTAGCCGCGGACCCGGCCGCGCGCGACCCGCCTCACCATCCGGCCCGTGGGCGTCGGCATCCAGTCGCCCTCGCCCACCGGTGTCGTCGGGTTGACGACGACCGCGTCGAGCCCGTCGCGCGCGGCCGCGAGCACGAGGCGCTCGGCTGCCAGCTTCGTCCGCTTGTACGGCACCGCGAGCTCCCACTCGGGCGGGCCGTCGGCCTCGGTCGCGGGACGGCCGGCGACCGGCCCGCACGTGCCGGCGGTGCTCGTGTGGACGATGCGGCGGACGCCCGCACGGGCCGCCGCGTCGAGCACGGAACGCGTCCCTTCTATGTTCACGCGCGCGAGGGCGGCCGCGTCCTCGTCGTAGCTGTAGAGCGCGGCGAGGTGGAAGACGGCCTCGCACCCGCGCATGGCGCGCTCGAGTGCAGGCCCGTCGAGGAGCTCGATCCACTCGTCCCGCACCTCGGCGCCCCGCTCGCGCAGAACGCGAACGACGTGCGAGCCGATGAACCCGCTCGCCCCGGTGACGTAAACCTGCACTCCGTGAGTCTCTCACCGCCCGGCCCGCCAGACCCCGCCGAGCCGGCAGCGCTTCCCGCGGACCGGCTACACTCCGCCGGCGCGGGGCGCCGTAGCTCAGCTGGTCAGAGCGCTGCACTCATAATGCAGAGGTCGGTGGTTCGAGCCCACCCGGCGCTACTCAAACGCGTCCACCTCGAGGTAGAGACAGAGAAATGGCCACCGGAGTACGAGTCGCGATCACGCTCGCCTGCACCGAGTGCAAGCGGCGCAACTACCAGACGCAGAAGTCCAAGCGGAACTCCCCGGACCGGCTCGAGTTCAAGCGCTACTGCCGCTGGTGCGGGCAGCACACGCTGCACCGGGAGACGAGGTAGGCAAGCATGGAGAAGCTGATCCTTCATCTGGCACGTCCACGAAACGGCGGCGCGTAGCGCGGATGGCCCGTCAGTCCCGCCAGCAGCGGCGCGCCCGGCGCGCCCAGGCTCAGCCGGCGCTCGCCGGCGGGGCGCCCGCGCCTCCGCGCGCGGCGGTCCGCCCGACCGCGGGCGGCGGCGACTCCGAGCCGTTGCGCCGGCAGCAGCACACCCGCGAGCGGCACGTGCCCGGCTCCGGGTTCATCCATTTCCTCCAGGAGGCGGTCGGGGAGCTGAGGAAGGTCGAGTGGCCGACCCAGAAGGCCGTCATCAGCGGCACCGCAGTCGTCATGATCGCGTGCACAATCGTCGGCATCTACCTCTGGTTGAACGACCGGCTCTGGCAGTACGTCGTCCACCACGTGCTGCTGCGCTGAGGGACGTGAGGTCGAGATGTTTCGCTGGTACGTGATCAACACCTATTCCGGGCACGAGAACAAGGTGAAGGCCAACCTCGAGCACCGGATCGAGTCGATGAACCAGCGCTCCCGCTTCCGCCGGGTCGTTGTCCCGACCGAGCAGGTGATCGAGACGAAGGACGGCCAGAAGGTGCAGGCGGAGAAGCGCGTCCTGCCCGGCTACGTGCTCGTGAACATGAACCTGAACGACGATGCGTGGACGGTCGTGAAGAACACGCCCGGCGTGACCGGCTTCGTCGGCGCAGGCTCGAAGCCCGTGCCGCTCTCGCAGCCCGAGGTCGACCGGATCCTCCACACCGGCAGCGGCTCGGGTATGCCGACGCGCGCCCAGGTGGAGTTCCAGCTCGGCGAGTCCGTGAAGATCACGTCCGGCCCGCTCGCCGACTTCGACGGCGAGATCACCGACGTGAACGCCGACCAGCAGAAGCTCCAGGTGATGGTCAACATCTTCGAGCGGCAGGTGCCGGTCGAGGTCGGATTCGACAACGTGAAGAAGCTCGACTAGAGGATTCCAAGTGGCCAAGAAACTCCTGACGATCATCAAGCTCCAGATCCCGGGCGGGCAGGCGAACCCTGCGCCGCCGGTCGGCCCCGCGCTCGGCCAGCACGGGGTGAACATCATGGAGTTCTGCAAGGCGTTCAACGCGCAGACGGCGGACCAGAACGGGCGCATCACGCCGGTCGAGATCACCGTTTTCGAGGACCGCTCCTTCACGTTCATCACGAAGACGCCGCCGGCGGCCGTGCTGATCAAGGAGGCGCTGCGGATCGAGAAGGGGTCGGCCGAGCCGAACCGGAACAAGGTCGGGCGGCTCAGCCGCCAGCAGGTGCGTCAGATCGCCGAGACGAAGCTGCCGGACCTGAACGCGCGCGACGTCGACCACGCGGCCCTGATCATCGCCGGCACGGCGCGCAGCATGGGCGTGGAGGTGGACCTCTAATGGCGCAGCACGGCAAGCGTTACGAGGCGGCCCGCACGTCGATCGACCGCGAGCGCACGTACGCGCCGGTCGAGGCGGTGCGGATGCTCAAGGAGTTCCCCGGCGCGAAGTTCGACGAGACCGTCGAGGTGCACTTCCGGCTCGGGCTGAACGTCCGCCACGCGGACGAGCAGCTGCGTGGGACGCTGATGCTCCCGCACGGGACGGGCAGGGACGTCCGCGTTGCCGTCTTCGCCGAGGGCGACAAGGCCCGCGAGGCGGAGGAGGCCGGGGCGGACGTCGTCGGCTCGGCCGACCTCGCCAAGCGGATCGAGGAGGGCTTCCTCGACTTCGACGTCGCGATCGCGACGCCGGACCAGATGGGAAACGTCGGCCGGCTCGGCCGTGTGCTCGGCCCGCGCGGCCTGATGCCGAACCCGAAGACGGGCACGGTCACGTTCGACGTCGGCAAGGCCGTCAGCGAGGCGAAGGCCGGCAAGCTCGAGTACAGAACGGACCGCGGTGCGAACGTCCACGTTGCGATCGGCAAGAAGAGCTTCGACGAGCGCAAGCTCGTCGAGAACTACGCCGCCGTCGTCGAGGAGATCGTGAGGGCGAAGCCATCGGCGGCGAAAGGCCGCTACATCCGGCAGATCACGCTCACGAGCACGATGGGCCCCGGCATCCACGTCGACCCGGCCCGGACGCGCGGGATCGTCGACGAGCTGGGCGAATCGGCTGACGCCGATTCGCCCATGGAGGCGGCTACAGTATCGAGCTAATCCGACTAGAGACCGCCGAAGACCGTTGGCAGCCTTCTCCAGGGAGGGCAGAAGTCCAACAGAGGTGGGGCAGCAGCAGCAAGAGGGCTCCGGCTCTCCGCTCTTCGGCCCGCCTCCGGCGGGCCTAGTCATTTCCGAAGGAAATGACGAGATGAAGAAGCAGGACAAAGAGAAGGTCATCGCCGAGCTGACGGAGCGGCTCCGGACGTCGGAGACGCTGCTCGTGGCCGACTACCGCGGCCTGACGATGCCGCAGATCGACGCGCTGCGCTCCCGGCTGCTCGAGAGCGGGGCGCGCTTCACGGTTGTCAAGAACACGCTGACGCGGCGGGCGGCCGAGGCGGCCGGGGCCGAGGCGCTGCTGGCGCTGCTCGAGGGCCCGAGCGCGATCGCGTTCCTCGAGACCGAGGGCGACATGGTCGCGGCCGCAAAGGCGCTTGCCGACTCCGCCCGCGAGACGAAGGTGCTCGCAATCCGCGGCGGCGTCATGCAGGGCCGCACCGTGACGGCGGAGGAGATCGAGACGCTCGCGACGCTGCCGCCGCTCGACGTGCTCCGCGGCCAGGTGCTGGGCGCGATCATCGCGCCGCTCACGACGTTCGTGGCGCTCCTGAACGCGCCGCTGCAGAACTTGGTCGGCCTGATCGACGCCCGCATCGAGCAGCTGGGCGGCTCTCCGCAGGAGACGCCCGCCGAGGAGCCGCTGGCCGCGGCCGAGGATATGCCCGTAGAGGGCGATGGCTCTCCCGAAGAGCCGCGCGCCGAGGAGCCGCCGGTTGATTCGGCGGAGCCTGTGGAAGAAACCGTCCCGCCTAGTCCGCAGCCGGAGGCTGCGGCCGACCCAGAGGAGTAAGTACATGGCTGCAGTCGACACCATCTTCGACGAACTCGGGAAGCTGTCCGTCCTGGAGCTCGTCGAGCTGAAGAAGAAGATCGAAGACGAATGGGGCATCACTGCCGCCGCGCCCGTCGCCGTAGCCGCCGCGGCGGCGCCGGCAGGCGCGGCCGCCGAGGCGGAGGAGAAGACGTCCTTCGACGTCGTCCTCACCGGGGCCGGAGCGCAGAAGATCCAGGTGATCAAGGTCGTCCGCGCGCTCACCGGCCTGGGCCTCAAGGAGGCCAAGGACCTCGTCGACTCGGCTCCGAAGCCGGTCAAGGAGGGCATCGCCCAGGACGAGGCCGACTCGATCAAGGCGCAGCTCGAAGAGGCGGGCGCCGAGGTCGAATTGAAGTAGTTCGCAACATCTGCAACCTGGTTTCAACCAGGTTGCGGTCGTTTCGAGGGGCGCCTTCTTTGGCGCCCCTCTTCGTTTTACGGAGGCATGCTCATCGGCGCCGCTGGCGTCGGCAGCTCATACGCCCTCGCCAACGACGGCAAGGGGCGCCACGAGAACGGTCAGAAGACCGCCACCACCGGGTCCTGCCAGCGGGGCGCCGTCGTCGGCACCGCTTCCGGGCCGCAGACGTTTACGGTCACCGTGACGAAGGCCGGCGAGGACAGCTCGTTCGCGCCCGGCCAGGTCGTGACCGTGACGGTCGGCTCGAGCGGCCAGCCGGTGCACGTCACCGCGCTGGGCTGCGTCAACGGCTCGTCCGTGACCGCCCGCTCGGCGCTCGTGGCCGAAGCCAGGGCAAAGACGACCACCACGGGGACGACGACCACCACGCCGACGACCACGGCGGCGACGACCACCACCACGACCACCGGCCCCTAGGGCGGGCCGGCCGGGGGAGGCGCTGCAGGGGCGCCTCCCCCGGCCTCTGGACGAGGGCCGGCCGGCGCGCTACATTTCGCCGGCATACCGGCGTGGGCCGCAGGCCTTCGCTTGCGGTAAAGGGGTGTCTTCAGGTACCCTGGCGGGTTGCGCCGACGTTCCGCGACGTCCGCCGTCCTGCACGCCTGAATCCGCCTGATTTCGCCTGAGCTCGCACGTCCCCAAGGGAGGCTATTTTCTTTGACCACCAAGGTCGCATCGCCCCGTGCGCGTAAGTCCTTTTCCCGCCTCGAACACGTCCTCGACCTCCCCAACCTGATCGACATCCAGAAGGCCTCGTTCCAGTGGTTCCTGGACGAGGGCCTCCGGGAGACGATCGACGACATCTCACCGATCGAGGACTACACCGGCTCGCTCGCCGTCGAGTTCGGCGCCTACAAGTTCGGCCAGCCCCAGTTCTCGATCAAGGAATGCCGCGAGAAGGACCTGACCTACCAGGCTCCGCTCTCGATGACGGTCCGCTTCGTGAACAAGGACACGGGTGAGATCCGCGAGCAGACGGTCTTCATGGGCGACTTCCCGATGATGACCGGGTTCGGCACGTTCATCATCAACGGCACCGAGCGCGTCATCGTCACGCAGCTCGTGCGCTCGCCGGGCGCCTACCTGATGGAGCCGAAGGACCCGACGAAGCAGGTCTTCACGGCCAACCTGATGCCGAGCCGCGGCTCCTGGCTCGAGCTCGAGATCGACAAGAAGGGCGTCGTCTACGCCCGCATCGACCGCAAGCGCAAGCTGCCGATCACGACGCTCCTCCGTGCCCTCCCCGCCGAGGACCCCTCGACCGGCTTCGCGCTCGACACGTCGACGAACGAGGCGATCCTCGCCCTGTTCGACAACTCGTCGTACATCGTCAACACGCTCGAGAAGGACCCCTCCACGCGGGAGGAGGAGGCCCTGATCGAGGTGTTCAAGAAGCAGCGCCCCGGTGAGCCGCCGACGCTCGACAACGCGCGGAACCTGCTGCGGGCCCTCTTCTTCGACCCCAAGCGCTACGACCTGACGAAGGTCGGCCGCTACAAGCTCAACCAGCGGCTCGGCGTCGACGTGCCGGACGACGTTCGCGTGCTGACGATCGAGGACATCGTCGCGCTCGTGCGCAAGCTGATCGAGCTGCCGGTCAAGCTCGGCGTGCCGGAGGACTCCAAGGACTTCGCCGCCGATGCGATCGCGCTTCCCCGCGCGCCTATTGCGGCCGAGCTCGACGAGTACGAGCACTTCGGCAACCGCCGGCTGCGGACCGTCGGCGAGCTGATCCAGGAGGCGTTCCGCGTCGGCCTCTACCGCATGGAGCGCGTCGTGCGCGAGCGGATGACGACCGAGGACGTCGACACGATCACGCCGCAGACGATCATCAACATCCGTCCGGTCGTGGCGGCGCTGAAGGAGTTCTTCGGCTCCTCGCAGCTGTCGCAGTTCATGGACCAGACGAACTCGCTGGCCGGCCTCACGCACCGGCGCCGCCTCTCCGCGCTCGGCGCAGGCGGCCTCACGCGCGAGCGTGCCCCGATCGAGGTGCGCGACGTGCACCCGACCCACTACGGGCGCATGTGCCCGATCGAGACGCCTGAAGGTCCGAACATCGGCCTGATCGGTTACCTCGCCTCCTACGCGACGGTCTCGGAGTTCGGCTTCGTCCAGACGCCGTACCGGAAGGTCGTGGGCGGCAAGGTCACCGACGAGATCGTCTACCTCGACGCCGTTGAGGAGTCGCGCTACACGATCGCGCAGGCGACCGCCGACACCGACAAGAACGGCAAGCTGCTCGGCGACGCGGTGCTCTGCCGCTCCGCGGAGGGAGAGGCCGTCACGGCGCCGCCGAAGGCGGTCGAGTTCATGGACGTCGCGCCGGCGCAGATCGTCTCGGTGTCGACGGCGCTCATCCCGTTCCTCGAGCACAACGACGCGAACCGCGCGCTGATGGGCGCGAACATGCAGCGGCAGGCCGTGCCGCTGCTGATCCGGCAGGCGCCGCTCGTCGGCACCGGCCTCGAGTACCGCGCCGCCGTCGACTCGGGCGACGTCGTGATCGCGGAGCGCTCCGGCACCGTCGTCGACGTGGACGCCGACAAGATCGTCGTCGAGGCGAGGGACGGGCGCGACGAGTACACGATGACGAAGTTCATGCGCTCGAACCAGGGCACGCTCATCCACCACAAGCCGATCGTGCTCCTGGGCGACAAGGTGAAGGCGGGCGACGTCCTCGCGGACGGCAGCTCGACCGACAACGGCGAGCTCGCGCTCGGCGCGAACCTCCTGGTCGCCTTCATGCCGTTCGAGGGCTACAACTTCGAGGACGCGATCGTCCTCAGCGAGCGCATCGTCAAGGACGACATTCTCTCGTCGATCCACATCCACGAGTACGAGATCGACGCGCGTTCGACGAAGCTCGGCGACGAGGAGATTACGCGCGACATCCCGAACCGCTCGGAGGAGTCGCTCGCGCAGCTCGACGAGCGCGGGGTGGTGCGGATCGGCGCCGAGGTCGGCGCCGGCGACCTGCTCGTCGGCAAGGTGACGCCGAAGGGCGAGACCGAGCTGACGGCGGAGGAGAAGCTGATCCGCGCGATCTTCAAGGAGAAGGCGCGCGAGGTCCGCGACACGAGCCTCAAGGTGCCGCACGGCGAGGGCGGCGTCGTGATCGACGTGAAGACGTTCTCGCGCGACAGCGGCGACGACCTGAGCCCGGGCGTGAACGAGCTCGTCCGCGTCTACGTGGCGACGAAGCGCAAGATCGCCGAGGGCGACAAGCTCGCCGGACGCCACGGCAACAAGGGCGTCATCTCGAAGATCGTCCCCGAGGAGGACATGCCGTTCCTCCCGGACGGTCGGCCGGTCGACATCGTGCTCAACCCGCTCGGCGTGCCGAGCCGCATGAACATCGGCCAGGTGCTCGAGACGCACCTGGGCTGGGCAGCCGCGCACGGCGTCTTCTCGGAGGACGGTGATTCTGGGGCGCGTAGCGCAGAGATCAACTGGAAGCACCGGCGGCAGATCATCGCCGCGCCGGATCCGACCCCGGTGGCCACGCCCGTGTTCGACGGCGCGACGCCGGCCGACGTCGACGCGGCGCTGATCAAGTGGACGGAACAGAACCCGGACTCGCCGATCCAGATCGTCGTCGACCCGAAGCGCCCGGTGGGCCGGAAGTGCTCGGGCAAGGTGCAGCTCTACAACGGCCGCACCGGCGAGCCGTTCGAGCAGAAGGTCACCGTCGGCTTCATGTACATCCTCAAGCTGCTCCACCTCGTGGACGACAAGATCCACGCGCGGAGCACCGGCCCGTACTCGCTCGTGACGCAGCAGCCGCTCGGCGGCAAGGCGCAGTTCGGCGGCCAGCGCTTCGGCGAGATGGAGGTGTGGGCCCTCGAGGCGTACGGCGCCGCGTACACGCTCCAGGAGATGCTCACGATCAAGTCCGACGACACGGTCGGGCGCGTGAAGGCCTACGAGGCGATCGTCAAGGGCGAGAACATCGCCGAGCCGTCGATCCCCGAGTCCTTCAAGGTGCTGCTGAAGGAGATGCAGTCCCTGGCGCTCGACGTGCACGTGCTCTCGGACGAAGGCCGCGAGGTCGAGGTGCGCGAGGAGGAGGACGAGCTCCTGCGCGCCGCCGAGGAGCTCGGCATCGACCTCTCGCCCGGCTCGCTCCGCGCCGTCGGCCGCCAGCCGACCGCCGAGGAGGTCGAGGAGGGGCAGGAGCGCGTCGACCAGGACGGCGAGCTCGCCCTGCCGGTCGACGAGTCGCTCGGCGACCTCGACGACTCCGATGTGACGGAGGAGGCGCAGGCCGAGGAGGAGGCCGAAGAAGAGGTCGGCCCGCTCGGCGACGTGAATCTGGTGGATCTCGAGCTGGAGGACTGACGTCCTCCCGCTCGAGATCCACTAACTGAAAAAGCGAAGAGACAAAGTACGACGAGGAGCGACATTGCCACAGGTTTCCCATAGCGATTTCACCGGAGGTGAAATCGGTTGATCGACATCAACGAATTCGATGCGATTCGGATCGGGCTTGCTTCCAGCAAGCAGATCCGCGACTGGTCTTCGGGCGAGGTCACGAAGCCGGAGACGATCAACTACCGCACGCTCAAGCCCGAGCGCGACGGCCTGTTCTGCGAGCGCATCTTCGGGCCGACGCGCGACTGGGAGTGCTACTGCGGGAAATACAAGCGCGTCCGCTACAAGGGCATCATCTGCGAGCGTTGCGGTGTCGAGGTGACGCGGCAGAAGGTGCGCCGCGAGCGCATGGGGCACATCGACCTCGCCGCGCCCGTCTCGCACATCTGGTTCTTCAAGGGCGTGCCGAGCCGTATCGGCTACCTGCTCGACATCGCTCCGCGGGAGCTCGAGAAAGTCCTCTACTTCGCGGCTTCGATCGTCACGGCGGTCGACAACGAGAAGCGGGCGGCCGACGTCAACGCGCTCGAGGACCAGGTCAAGGCCGAGTCGGAGCGGATCGACGTCGACCGCGACGAGGCGCTCGCCGCGCTCGAGGACCGCCTTTCCCGCCGGCGCGACTACTTCGCCAAGGGCAAGGAGCGGAACTTCGACGAGGACGACGACTTCTGGATCCGGGGCCTCTCCAACTGGGCAGAGGAGCAGGGCCTGCCGACGCTGGAGGACGCGCGCGGCCTCGTCAACGGCCTGTTCGTCGAGCTCGTCGGGCAGATCACGACCGAGGACTCGAAGAAGATCCGTGAGCTCGTCCGCAACGCTGCGATCCGCGACGACCGCCGGTTGACGCCGCGCGAGCTCGACCAGGTCGCGCTCGCCGCGGAGCAGGTGCTCGCGGCGATCGCGTCGCTCGAGAGGGATCTGGACAAGGCGACGGGCGCAAAGAAGGGCGCGATCACGAAGCACATCCACCGCATCGTCGACGGCCTGCTCGCGGGCGAGGAGCTGAACGAGGAGGACGCGGTACGGGCGAAGGGCGTCGACCTGAAGAACCTCGAGAAGGCGCGCGAGCTCGGCAACGGGCTGCTCGCCGACACGATCGACGCAGCCGAGGCCGACAGCGACCTCCGGGAGCTGGCGAACGACCTCTGCCTGCGCACGGACGGGCGCATCCAGAAAGAGGATCTCGACGCGATCGTCCAGTGGGCGCTGAAGGTGCGTGAGATGTACCTCGACATCGAGTCTCGCCGCGAGGACTCGCGCGAGGCCGCGGTCGACTCGGTGCGTCGACTGGAGCAGACGTGGACGCTCTTCCGCGAGCTCGAGCCGAAGATGATCGTCAACGACGAGCAGATCTTCCGCGAGCTCAAGGACCGCTTCGGGTCGCCGTACGGGTTCGGTGTCTACTTCCGCGGCGGCATGGGGGCGGAGGCGGTCCGCGATCTGCTCAAGGACCTCGACCTCGGCGCCGAGTCCGCGCTGCTCCGCGAGACGATCAGCACCTCGAAGGGCCAGAAGCAGCAGCGCGCGATCAAGCGGCTGAAGGTCGTTTCCGCGTTCGTCACCTCCGAGAACCGCCCCGAGTGGATGATCCTCGAGGCCGTGCCGGTGATCCCACCGGAGCTGCGCCCGATGGTTCAGCTCGACGGTGGCCGCTTCGCGACGTCGGACCTGAACGACCTCTACCGCCGCGTCATCAACCGGAACAACCGCCTCAAGCGGCTGCTCGATCTCGGCGCGCCAGAGATCATCGTCAACAACGAGAAGCGCATGCTGCAGGAGGCCGTCGACGCGCTGTTCGACAACGGCCGTCGTGGCCGCGCCGTCACCGGGCCCGGCAACAGGCCGCTGAAGTCGCTGTCCGACATGCTCAAGGGCAAGCAGGGCCGGTTCCGCCAGAACCTGCTCGGCAAGCGCGTCGACTACTCCGGCCGTTCGGTGATCGTCGCCGGCCCGCACCTGAAGCTGCACCAGTGCGGCCTGCCGAAGCTGATGGCGCTCGAGCTCTTCAAGCCGTTCATCATGAGCCGGCTCGTCGAGCGGAAGATCGTCCAGAACATCAAGGCGGCCAAGCGGCATGTCGACCAGATGCAGGGCGAGGTCTGGGACATCCTCGAGGAGGTCATCCAAGAGCACCCGGTGCTGCTGAACCGGGCGCCGACGCTGCACCGCCTCGGCATCCAGGCCTTCGAGCCGACGCTCGTCGAGGGCAAGGCGATCCAGGTGCATCCGCTCGTGTGCCACGCGTTCAACGCGGACTTCGACGGCGACCAGATGGCCGTGCACGTGCCGCTGTCCGCGGAGGCGCAGGCCGAGGCGCGGATCCTGATGCTCTCGGCGAACAACATCCTCTCGCCGGCATCCGGCCGCGCGCTCGCGACGCCAACGCAGGACATGGTGCTGGGCTCGTACTACCTCACGTACTCGGACCTGAACTTCGACGAGCTCGCGGCGGAGGAGATGGACCCGCGGCCGAAGCGGTTCCGGACCGAGGAGGAGGTCGAGTTCTCGCTCGACGCGAAGCAGATCCATCTCCAGCAGCCGATCGAGTACCTGTGGGAGGGCGAGCTCGTCGTCACGACGGCGGGCCGCGTGATCTTCAACGCAGAGGTCGACCGGGCGCTGCGCGACGCTGTCGGAGAGCTCGACGGCGAGTACACGACCTACCACGACTACATCAACCGCACGCTCTCCAAGAAGGAGCTGGGCGACTTCATCACGACGCTCGTCGACGAGTACGGTGCGCACACTGTCGCGACGGTGCTCGACACGATCAAGGAGCTCGGCTTCCAGTACGCGACGCGCGCCGGCGTCACGATCTCGAAGAACGACATCGTGATCCCGCCGCAGAAGGAGAAGATCCTCGCCGAGTACGAGGCGCGGGTGGCGAAGGTCGAGCAGGCGTACGAGCACGGGCTCATCACCGAGTCCGAGCGGCACGAGTCGATCGTCAACATTTGGACGGAGGCGACGGACACGGTCGCCGACGCGATGATCGACAACCTGAACGAGCTCAACCCGATCTACATGATGGCCAACTCGGGCGCCCGCGGCTCGTTCACGCAGCTGCGCCAGCTCGCCGGCATGCGCGGCCTGATGGCGAATCCGAAGGGTGAGATCATCGAGCGCCCGATCAAGGCCAACTTCATGGAGGGCCTGTCGGTGCTCGAGTACTTCATCTCGACCCACGGCGCCCGCAAGGGCCTGGCGGACACGGCGCTGCGCACGGCCGACTCGGGCTACCTGACGCGCCGTCTCGTAGACGTTTCGCAGGACGTGATCATCCGCGAGGCGGACTGCAAGACGAAGGAGTTCATCGAGCTGCCGCTGTTCCTGCCCGAGGGCCTGAACAAGAGCGTCACCGCCCGCATCGTCGCCGAGGACGTCCACAAGCCGCTCTCGTCCGGCAAGCCGGGCAAGACGGTGATCGCGGACAAGGGCGAGGAGATCACGATGCCGCGCCTGCGCGAGATCATCGAGGAGCTCGGCGACTTCGCCGAGGACTTCACGGTCCCGGTTCGCTCGGTGCTGAAGTGCAAGGCGGAGACGGGCGTGTGCCAGGCGTGCTACGGCACGTTTCTCGCCACCGGCGAGATGTCGGAGATCGGCGACGCGGTCGGCATCATCGCCGCGCAGTCGATCGGCGAGCCGGGCACGCAGCTGACGATGCGCACGTTCCACACGGGCGGCATCGCCGGCGCCGACATCACGCACGGCCTCCCGCGCGTCGTCGAGATCTTCGAGGCGCGGAACCCGAAGGGCGCCGCGGAGCTCGCCGAGATCGACGGCACGATCGCAATCGAGGAGACCGAGCGGCAGGTGAAGCTCACCATCCTCCCGGACAGCGGTAAGGAGGAGGACGAGCGCTCGTACACCATCCCGCGCCGCACCCGCCTGCTCGTCTCGCACGGCCAGCGGGTGGAGGCCGGCGACGCGCTGCACGAGGGCTCGGTGAGCCCGGCCGACCTGCTGCGCCTGAAGGGCTACACGGCGACGGAGCTCTATCTCGTCGACCAGGTGCAGAAGGTCTACAAGTCGCAGGGCGTCGAGATCCACGACAAGCACATCGAGCTGATCGTCAGGCAGATGCTCAAGAAGGTCCGCGTCGAGAACGCGGGCCAGACGGACCTGCTGCCCGGGCAGCTCGTGGACAAGATCGTGCTCGAGCGCGAGAACGCGCGCGTCAAGAAGGAGAAGAAGGAGCAGGCGACCTCGGAGCCGCTGATCCTCGGCATCACGAAGGCGTCGCTCGCGACCGAGTCGTTCCTCTCGGCCGCCTCCTTCCAGGAGACGACGAAGGTGCTCACGGACGCCGCGATCGAGGGCAAGGTCGACCGGCTGCTCGGCCTGAAGGAGAATGTCATCATCGGGAAGCTGATCCCGGCGGCGACGGGGCTGAAGCGATACCGGACGATCGAGATCCGCCCCTCCGACGCGGTGCCGGCCAGCGCGTACACGCGGCCGCAGACCGAGGAGCAGCTGCTGGCGGCGCTCGAGGAGATCGGCTCGGACGGCGGCGACGGCCTCGCCGGGCTCGGGCTCGACTTCGGCGACGCGCCCGAGGGCGCCGTCGACCGGGGCCCGCTCGACGCCGAGGAAATCCCCGAGGTGGACTCTCCGCTCGACAACGAGTAGCGCGGGGAGCATGGAGAAGCCTGAAGGGGCGGCCTGTCGGGCCGCCCCTTTTGGTACACAGGAGGGGGGCCTGTGAGGAAGCTCGCCGCACTCATCCTGCTCGGCGCCGCCGCGCTCGCGCTCGGCGTCGCGCGTGCACCGGCTGCGATCCACCAGGCGCCGCCGGCGCCGTACGCGGGCCAGTGCGGGATCCCGGCGACGCAGCCGGTCTGGGCCGACTTCGGCTGGCCGACCGAACAGTTCGACCCGATCTTCGGCAAGCCCGGGATCGTGCTCGGCGCGTCGAGCGGCGACTACCCGGCGCGGATGCGCGCCGCCGGCGCAGCCACCGTCTACTTCGACCTCAACTTCAACAAGCGGATCGGCACGACGACGAAGCCCGCCGATCCCGCGACGATGCAGGCGAAGGCGCAGAGCCTCTTCACGTTCGCGGTCCAGCAGACCGGCTGCCCGACGCCGGTGATCGTGCTCAACGAGCTCTCCGGCGCGAGCCTCGTCACGCCCTGGTCGGACAGCAACGCCCAGTACCGGCAGAACGCGCTCGCGTTCGTCCAGAACCTCGCCGCCCTCGGCGCGCATCCGGTGCTGCTCGTCGCGACGTCCCCGTACACCGGGGGTGACGCGGCCGTCTGGTGGCAGCAGGCTGGCGCCTCCGCCGAGCTCGTCCGTGAATCGTACGTGTCGGCGACAGCGACGTGGAAGGCAGGCCCGATTCTCGGCAACCGAAACCTGCGCACGACGTACCGGCAAGCGGTCGGCGACTTCACCGCGATCGGCATCCCGCCCAGTCGAGTCGGCCTGATGGTCAGCTTCGCGACGACGAAGGGGTTCGGCGGCCGCAACGGCCTCGAGCCGGCCCAGGCGTGGTACGAGGTGGCGAAGTGGCAGCAACTCGCCTCGGCGCAGGTCGCCGCCGAGACCGGCATCGCATCCGTCTGGTCGTGGGGCTGGGGAGAGTGGAACGCCCCCGAGCAGGATCCGGACAAGCCGTATGCCCTCTGCTCCTGGCTGTGGACGCGGTCGCCGGCGCTCTGCAACGCTCCGAAGGCGATCGGATCGTCCTTCGACGTGTCGCGGAGCGAGGGCCAGCTGAGCCTGCTGCCAGCCGGCGTCGAATGCCTCGCCGGCAAGCAGACGCTCACCGATCAGGCGGTCCAGGAGCTCGCGCTCGTGACCGGCGACGGCGACACCGCGGCGAGCGCGCTCTACGAGCGGCTGGTCGAGAGCGCCGCCGAGCCGGTGCCGGACAGCGACGTGCTCGCCGCGGAGCGCGGCGTGATCCTCCAGGAGTTCCGCGGCAGCCGCGCGCTGTACACCGCCGCGCTTGCGAAGGCCCATGCGAGCGTCGCCGTCGCGCGCGGGATCCTCGCCGACCAGCTGCGGCAGGCGAAGGTGGAGGCGACGCTGCCGGCCGGGACGCCGACGGACGCCCAGGTCCAGACCTTCTACTCCTCGTACCCGGACCTCCCGGTGCGCCTGGTGAGCGCGGCGCCGTCAGCCTCCTGGCTCGGCCGCCGGCCGCAGGGACTGGCCTTGTCGCAGGTGGCGCCCAACCGGCTGTTCTCGCTCCCGACCGGACGGCGCGCGGTGATCCTTACGAGCGAGGGCTCGTTCACGGTGAAGACGCTGCAGGACGCGCTCGCGCTCGGCGCGGTGCCGCTCGGGAAGGCCCGGCCGGCCATCGTCGCGGCTCTGCAGGCGTTCGACCGCGGCCAGGAGTTCGAGCGGTGGACGGTCGCGAAGCAGCGCGCCGCCCAGAACACCGCCGTCTGCGCGAAGGACGACCTCCCGCAGCCGGCGGCCGTCGACCTCACGTCGTATATCCCGTTCCTCCGCCTCGGCTAAAGCGTCGGCGAACCTGCGGTTCGCCGACGGTCTGGAGTGTGCTCCGCAGAGCGGCCGCCGGCGGAGCCGGCGGCCTCTTCAGCTGCCGGGCGCTCGGGGTCGTGGCGCGCGCGGTGGCGCTGAAGCGTCCCCGCGCGCGTGCATCCGGCCTGCGCGAACGCGGCTGCGCCCGCGTTCGCGCAGGCCCTTGGCGGTCCGTCCGGGCCGAAGGTCTACGGCATGCGACCAGGTCGCACAGCGACCCGGTCGCCGTCGTTAACCCTCCGCCGAAGCCCGCACTAGGCGGTTCGAGTGAGAGGACGCTGGCCCAGGCGAGAGACCATCAGGGTGGGCCCTGATGGCGGTTGCAGAGTGGCGCGGCTACTGATGATCCGGGCAGGAGAGGACCGAACGGAGGCTCAAGTGCCACTGCTCCGGCTGCTCCAACCGCTTGAGCAGACATACGTTGTCAGCGGCGCACGAGAACGCTGGCTTGAGAAGTGCCGGACCGCTCTGGCAGCCGACGCCGCGTTCTCACACGTTGAGGCTTCGGAGACGCTTTTCGAGGTGACGGCGAAGTACTGGAGGCCACCGGTTTGGGGTGGGCTGGACGTGAGGTTGCTGCCGGGGGGCGATGACTCGACGCAGATCAAGGCGCGCGCGTCGGTGCGCCCGAACCTCTTCTCCGTCTTCGCGGCCCCCGAGCGCAGGATCCTCGCGCGCTTCTCCAAAGACGTTGGCTGCTAAGCGCTTCTAGGCGCGTGGTCGTCGGTCGCGGGGCTACTGTCCGGTCTCCGCCCCGGGGTGACATTGCCTCACACTCGCCCACGCCAGCCGGGCGGGTTAGACCCGCAATGCTTGAAGCATCAACCCCATGACTGTCGCGGACGTCAAGGCGTTGAAGGCGTCGCTAGTAACGCCTCCCACCGTCTGGCCCCTTCAACTTCCGCTCCCGGCGGACGTACACGGCGACCAGGAACGCCACAGCGATCACGTAGAAGATCCCGGTAAGCCAGTGGCCGTTCGTGAAGTACCAGAGGCCCACGCCGGCCTCGACCGCGCCGATAAGACCGATCACCCGACTCTGCGCCGAAAGGGCTTGCACCTAGTCAGTGTGCCTGCAATCCAGAACCTCAAGCGGGAACGTTGACAATTCCGACGCATGTCGCCTAGCACTGCTTCCGGGCATGCACAATCGCGACGAACCGCGCGTCGGTCGGGGGACATTCCCGAACTGTGCCCAGGCGAGGGTGTCGTCCGCTCAGGTGCGGCGTACGTGCTGCGTGCGGATGACTACCCCTTTCGCTGCCCGCCGGCGACGCAACTCCGCCGGAGAGAGCAGTATCTGGTCGTGAGGCGTCTCGCGCGTGTCTGTGCCTCGCTCGCCTGCATAGTGGCGGCAGCCGCTTACGGCGCGACGGCAGCTAATCCTCGTGCGCCGGGGGAGTATCTGGATCACGCCCTTGCGCTGATGCGCGCCAACGCCATTGTTACGCCCGCGAAGGGATGGCCGACGGTCACTCGCGAGGCTCGGAAGATGGCGGCGCGCGCCAGGAGACCCGCAGACGCCTACGGCGCCATCATCTTCGCGCTCGATCAGCTACGGCAGGCAGGCGATGTCCATGAAGGGTTCACGAACCCGCTCACGGCGAAGCTCGAAGCGCAGGCTGCAAAACGTGCGGGGACGGTACCGACGCCTCCCCCAGCCGTCTCACTTGCCCATGGGAGGCTTGGGCTCGTCGAGGTGCCCGCGATCGCGTCGCTGCCCAGTACGCCAAACGCGCGGCGGTACGTTTCCAGTGCGCTCTCGAACATCTCGGTGCTTCAGACGCAGAGCGATCCCTGCGGCTGGATCATCGACCTGCGCGAGAACACGGGCGGCGATATGTACCCGATGCTCCTGGGCGTAGGGCCTCTTCTCGGCGACGGACCGCTGATTGGGTTCACCGGCAGGAAGGGCTTTCGCTACTACGTCTCCTATCGCGACGGTGCTCTCTCCGGCGGCGGCTACACCGACCGCGCGCCAGTTGTGGTTCCTGCGTTCTCGCCCGCTCCGCCGGTGGCTGTGCTCACAGGGCCGACAACGGCAAGCTCGGGCGAGGCTGTCACCGTCGCGTTCCGCGGCCGCGCGAACACGCGCAGCTTCGGAGCCGCCACAGGGGGAGTTACCACCGCGCCACAGACTTACCACCTGGTCGATGGCGCCGAAATCTCGTTCTCGGTCTCCGACTATGTCGACCACAACGGCGTCATCTACGACCACGCGATCGCCCCTGACGCGCCAGTCGCTCAGAACCTGCCCGACAGCGCCGCCGAACAGGCCGCCGAGCAGTGGCTTCTGTCAACCCCCCAGTGCTCCCAACACTCCTAACGACCAGCGGCGCTATCACGAAGGCCGACGAGGCACGGAGACGGCCGCCGTTTAGCTGGTCTGGGCCTTGACCGACTGGCCCTTGCCGCGCTCCTTTGCGCGGTAGAGGGCATCGTCGGCGCGCTCGAAGAGGCTGATCGAGTCGTCCTCCGCCTTCAGCTCGGTGATGCCCGCCGAGATGCGGACCCGCCCCGCCGAGCCGATCGGGCGCTCGGAGATGGTGGCCTGGATGCGGGCGAAGAGTTGGTCGGCGTGCTCGAGCCCCGACTCCGGCATGATCACCGCGAACTCGTCGCCGCCGACCCGGCAGACGACGTCGGCGCTGCGGATAGCGTCCCGCATGCGCTCGGACGCCTCGGCGAGCACGGCGTCGCCGGCGAGGTGCCCGACGCGGTCGTTGATGTCCTTGAAGTCGTCGAGGTCGAAGACGATCAGCGCCAGCCTGCGGCCGTAGCGCTGGGCGCGCGCGACGTCGCGCGCGAGCGTCTCGTGGAAGTAGCGGCGGTTGTGGAGGCCGCTGAGCGCGTCGAGGTCGGCGAGCTGGCGCGCCTCGCGGAAGCGGCGCGCGTTCTCGATCGTCGGGGCGGCGCGCCCGGCGATCTCCTCGAGCTGGTGCACGTCCTCACCGCCGAAGCGCCGCTCCGGCTCGTGCGTGAAGACGCCGAGGTACCCGAGCGGCCCGGCCTCGTCGGCGAGCGGCACCGCGAGGCCGGCGCGGACGAGCGCGTCGCCCTGCTCCTCCTCGGCTTCCGTGTAGCGGTACGTGATCTCGACCGAGCGCACCGGGCGTCCGTCCGGCGGCCCGGAGATCGCCTGCCGCTCCGCCTGCTCTGCCGCGAGGCCGAGCGTGGCCACGATCGGCGGCCCCTCCTGGGGGTCGAGCCGGACGAGGGCCGCGTCGACGCCCGCGAGGCCTGCGGCGGCCTCGAGCGTCCGCGCGAGGACGTCGTCCAGGTCGATCGAGCCCGCGATATCACCCAGGAAACGGCTGCGCCGGCTCTCCTCGTCCGCACGCGCGACCGCGCCGGCAAGCTCCTGCGCGAGCTCGTCCATCCGTGTCTCGAGCGCCTGCATCACCGTGCCGACCCGCTCGTCGGCGCGCCGGCCGGAACGTCGCGCGAGCCCCGCGAGCACGGCAAGGAGGACCAGGAGGCAGGCTCCGAGTGCAGCGGATATGCCGATGAGCAGGTGATTCACCGCGGTGGCAGCACAATTTGGCCCAGGCCGGCCGGGGCTCTGTCAGACTGTAAACGGGACGGGCGCCGGAGGCTACGGGCGCGGCGCGATATTCCGTTCTGGTTTCGGCTCACCAAGCGGGTTTGACGCCTCCTGCGGCCTCGGCTACCATGCCGCGGGCCGGTTGGCAGGGGACTCTTACCGTCCCCGCCGACCGTCTCTTTGTGAAAGGGAGCAGAAGCGAACGCATGCCGACCGTGAATCAGCTCGTCCGCCATGGCCGCAAGGCCCCGCTGGCGAAGACGAAGACGCCCGCGCTTGCCGGCTCGCCGCAGAAGCGCGGCGTCTGCACGCGCGTCTACACGACCACCCCGAAGAAGCCGAACTCGGCCCTGCGGAAGGTCGCGCGCGTCCGTCTCACGAATGGCATGGAGATCGGCGCCTACATCCCGGGCGAGGGCCACAACCTCCAGGAGCACTCGGTCGTGCTCGTCCGCGGCGGGCGCGTCAAGGACCTGCCGGGCTTCCGCTACAAGATCATCCGTGCCGCGCTCGACGCCGGCGGCGTCGCGGACCGCAAGCAGGCCCGCTCGAAGTACGGCGCGAAGAGGGGTAGCTGATGCCGCGCCGTGCAGATGTCCAGGCCCGCTCCGTCGAGGCGGATTCCGTCTACGGGTCGCCGCTGGTGACGCAGGTGATCAACAAGGTCATGCTCGACGGCAAGAAGTCGATCGCCGAGCAGATCGTGTACGAGGCGCTCGAGACGGTGGGCACGAAGACCGGCCGGCCGCCGGTCGAGGTGCTCGAGCAGGCCGTGAAGACGGTCACGCCCGTGCTCGAGGTGCGCGGCCGCCGCGTCGGCGGGGCGAACTACCAGGTGCCCGTCGAGGTGCCGCAGCGCCGTGCCCGCACGCTCGCCGTGCGCTGGCTCGTGACCTACGCGCGGGAACGGCGCGAGAAGGGCATGGGCAGCAAGCTCGCCAACGAGATTCTCGACGCGCTCAACCAGCAGGGCGGCGCGTTCAAGCGCAAGGACGACGTCTACCGGATGGCGCAGGCCAACAAGGCCTTTGCGCACTACCGCTGGTAGGCGAAAGGAACTCTTGAGCACCAAGGTCACCGAAACTAGACCGCGTAGCGGACTCGACCGCGTCCGCAACATCGGGATCATGGCCCACATCGACGCGGGCAAGACGACGACGACCGAGCGGATCCTCTACTACACCGGCCGCACCCACAAGATGGGCGAGGTGCACGAGGGCGCCGCGACGATGGACTGGATGGCCCAGGAGCAGGAGCGGGGCATCACGATCACGTCGGCGGCGACGACGGCGTTCTGGCACGACTTCCGGATCAACATCATCGATACGCCCGGGCACGTGGACTTCACCGTGGAGGTGGAGCGAAGCCTGCGCGTGCTCGACGGCGCAATTGCCGTCTTCGACGCCGTCGCCGGCGTCCAGCCGCAGTCCGAGACGGTCTGGCGGCAGGCCGACAAGTACAAGGTCCCGCGCATCGCGTTCATCAACAAGATGGACCGCACCGGCGCGAACTTCTTCGCCTCCGTGCAGTCGATGCGCGACAAGCTCGGCGCGAACCCGGTACCGCTGCAGATCCCGATCGGCGCGGAGGACCACTTCCAGGGCGTCGTCGACCTCGTCGACATGCAGGCGGTCGTCTACAAGGACGACCTCGGCCAGCAGTACGACGTGACCGACATCCCGGCCGAGCTCGCCGAGCAGTCCCAGGAGTACCACCACCAGCTGATCGACGCGATCTCGCACTTCGACGACGAGGTGCTCGAGGCCTACATCGAGCACGAGTCCGGCGTGACGTCGGAGATGATCCGGCGTGCCGTCCGTGCCGCCACGCTCGCCGACGAGATCACGCCGGTGCTGCTCGGCTCCGCCTTCAAGAACAAGGGCGTCCAGCCGCTGCTCGACGCCGTGATCGACTACCTGCCGAGTCCGCTCGACGTGCCGCCGATGATCGGGATCGACCCGAAGACCGGCGCGGACGTGGAGCGCCACGCGTCGCTCGAAGAGCCGTTCTCGGCGCTCGCCTTCAAGGTCATGTCAGATCCGTACGTCGGCAAGCTGACGTACTTTCGCGTCTACTCCGGCCGGCTGAAGGCCGGCGACCGCGTCCTCAACACGACCACGGGCAAGACCGAGCGCGTCAGCCGCATCCTCCAGATGCACGCGAACCACCGCGAGGAGCGGGACGAGATCGCCGCGGGCGAGATCGCCGCGGGCGTCGGCCTCAAGCACACGACGACGGGCGATACGCTCGCCGTCGAAAGCGCCCCGATCGTGCTCGAGTCGATGACCTTCCCGGAGCCCGTGATCGCGGTCGCGGTGGAGCCGAAGTCGAAGGTCGACCAGGACAAGCTCGGCGCGGGTCTCGCCCGCCTCGCCGAGGAGGACCCCACCTTCCGCGTCAACACCGACGAGGAGACCGCCCAGACCATCATCGCCGGCATGGGCGAGCTGCACCTCGAGATCATCGTCGACCGGCTCAAGCGCGAGTTCAACGTCGCCGCGAACGTCGGCCGCCCGCAGGTCGCGTACCGCGAGACGATCTCGAAGCCGGCCGAAAAGGTCCAGGGCCGGTTCGTCCGGCAGACGGGCGGCTCGGGCCAGTACGGCGACGTGGTGATCAACCTCTTCCCGCAGAAGCCGGGCGAGGGCTACGAGTTCGCCGACAAGATCGTCGGCGGCAAGATCCCGAAGGAGTACATACCGGCCGTCGACGCGGGCATCCGCGAGGCGATGGACGCCGGCGTGCTGGCGGGGTATCCCGTCGTCGACGTGAAGATCGAGCTGGTCGACGGCTCGTACCACGAGGTCGACTCGAGCGAGCGAGCGTTCAAGATCGCGGGCTCGATGGCCTTCAAGGAGGGGATGAAACGGGCGAAGCCGAAGCTGCTCGAGCCCGTGATGGCGGTCGAGGTGACGACGCCGGAGGAGTACCTCGGCGACGTGATGGGCAACCTCAACAGCCGCCGCGGCCGCATCGAGTCGATGAACCCGCTGGGCAACGCCCAGGTGATCACCGCCGTCGTCCCGCTGTCGGAGATGTTCGGCTACGCAACCGATCTGCGCTCGATGACGCAGGGGCGGGCCGACTTCACCATGCAGTTCGATCGCTACGAGGAAGTGCCTCAGTCGATCGCGAGCGAGATCGTCGACGCCGGGTCGAAATAGGAACCTAAGAAGGAGATCAGGGAGCCACCCATGGCCAAGCAGAAGTTCGAGCGCACGAAGCCGCACGTCAACGTCGGCACCATCGGTCACATCGACCACGGCAAGACGACGCTGACCGCTGCGATCACGAAGGTCCTCTCGGAGCTGGGGACGGGTACCGCCGTCACGAGCTTCGACGAGATCGACAAGGCGCCGGAGGAGCGGCAGCGCGGCATCACGATCAACACCGCGCACGTCGAGTACGAGACGGCGAACCGCCACTACGCGCACGTCGACTGCCCGGGCCACGCGGACTACATCAAGAACATGATCACGGGCGCCGCCCAGATGGACGGCGCGATCCTCGTGGTCTCCGCGGCGGACGGCCCGATGCCGCAGACGCGCGAGCACATCCTGCTCGCCCGCCAGGTGCAGGTGCCGGCCATCGTCGTGGCTCTGAACAAGGCCGACATGGTCGACGACCCCGAGCTGCTCGAGCTCGTCGAACTGGAGGTGCGCGAGCTCCTCTCCAGGTACGAGTTCCCCGGCGAGGACATTCCGGTCATCCAGGTCTCGGCGCTGAAGGCGCTCGAGGGCGACGCGGAGTGGACGCCGAAGATCCTCGAGCTGATGGAGGCGGTCGACTCCTACATCCCGGAGCCGGTCCGCGACGTCGACAAGCCGTTCCTGATGCCGATCGAGGACGTGTTCACGATCACCGGCCGCGGCACCGTTGTGACCGGCCGCATCGAACAGGGCAAGTGCAAGGTCGGCGACGAGGTCGAGGTCATCGGCATCCATCCCGAGGTGACGAAGACCGTCGTCACGGGCCTCGAGATGTTCCAGAAGACGCTCGACTACGCGCAGGCCGGCGACAACGCGGGCGCACTGCTGCGCGGCATCAAGCGCGAGGAGGTCGAGCGCGGGCAGGTCGTCGCAAAGCCGGGCTCGATCACGCCGCACACGCACTTCAAGGCCGAGGTCTACGTGCTCTCGAAGGATGAGGGCGGCCGCCACACGCCGTTCTTCAACGGTTACCGGCCGCAGTTCTACTTCCGGACGACGGACGTGACCGGCTCGATCAAGCTCCCGGAGGGCCAGGAGATGGTCATGCCGGGCGACAACACGAACATGGAGATCGAGATGATCCAGCCGATCGCCATGGATCAGGGTCTCCGCTTCGCGATCCGCGAGGGCGGCCGCACCGTGGGTGCCGGTGCCGTCACCGAGATCATCAAATAAGGCCTACGGCCTCTAGTTAGACGCGAACCAAGAAAACGAAACGCAAAGTACACGCGAACGAGTGAAGGGAGGCGCCGGTGCCACAGCAGAAGATCCGAATCAGACTGAAGGGCTACGACCACCAGCAGGTGGACAAGTCCGCGAAGGACATCGTGGACACGGCCCAGCGCACCGGCGCCACCATCACCGGCCCCGTGCCCCTGCCGACCGAGAAGAACGTCTACTGCGTGATCCGCTCGCCGTTCAAGGACAAGGACTCGCGGGAGCACTTCGAGGTCCGCACGCACAAGCGGTTGATCGACATCCACTCGCCGACCCCGAAGACGGTCGACTCGCTCATGCGGCTCGACCTGCCGGCCGGCGTCGACATCGAGATCAAACTGTGACAACGCTTCGCGTTGTCATAAAGGAAAAGGCGGAGAGCGGATTCGCGCCCTCCGCTCTTGCTCTTATTCACGGCCGCTGGAGGCGGCCGTGAAAGGCATCGTCGGCAAGAAGGTCGGCATGACCCAGCTCTTCGACGCGGAGAGCGGCGCCGTCACGCCGGTCACCGTCGTCGAGGCCGGCCCGTGCCCCGTCGTCGCCGTTCGCACGCCGGCGGCCGACGGCTACGAGGCCGTTCAGCTCGCCTGGGAGCCGGTCGCCGAGCGCAAGCTGTCGAAGGCGGAGCGCGGCCACCTCGCGAAGAGCGGGGTCGACGGTGCGTACCGCCACCTCGTCGAGTTCCGCGGCCACTTCGGCGAGGCGGTGCAGGGCGAGAACGTGACGGTCGAGATCTTCCAGCCCGGCGACAAGGTGAAGGTGTCCGGCGTCTCGATCGGCAAGGGCTTCCAGGGCACGATCAAGCGGCACCGCTTCCACCGCGGCCCGGTCACGCACGGCTCGCACAACATCCGTAAGCCCGGCTCGATCGGCGCGTCGGCGACGCCGTCGCGCGTCTTCAAGGGCATGAAGATGGCCGGCCACATGGGCGCGCACCGCGTCACCCAGACCGGCCTCACGATCCACGCGATCGACGCCGAGAAGAACCTGCTGCTGATCAAGGGCGCCGTCCCCGGCCCGAAGAACGGCCTGCTCGAGATCAGGGAGATGTCGTAATGGCGTCGCCGACGGCACCCCTCCTCGACAGCGCCGGCAAGAGCACGAAGGACGTCTCGCTCGAGGCGGCCGTGTTCGGCGCCGAGCTGAAGCCGCACCTCGTGCACGAGGCCGTGCGGGCGGAGATGAACGACCGCCGGCAGGGCACGCGCGCCGCGAAGAGCCGCGGGCTCGTCTCCGGCGGCCGCTCGAAGCCGTTCCGCCAGAAGGGCACCGGCCGCGCCCGTCAGGGCACGATCCGCGCGCCGCAGTTCACGGGCGGCGGCGTCACCTTCCCGCCGATGCCGAACTCGTTCGACGTGAAGGTGAATCGCAAGGCCGCGAAGGCGGCGCTGCGGAGTGCGCTCACAGACCATGTGCAGGCGGGCTCGCTCGGCCTGCTCAGCGCGACGACGTTCGACGGGCCGTCGACCAAGCACGCTGCGCAGCTGCTCGCCAGCTGGGGCAAGAGCACGCCGACGGTCGTCGTCGTGAACGAGGACGAGGACAACCTGATCAAGAGCTTCCGCAACCTCGAACGCGTGATCGTCGTCCTGCCGAGCGAGCTGGAGGTCGCCGAGGTCGTCTGGGCGCGCTCGCTGCTCGTCAGCGAGGCGGCGCTGCCGCTCATCCAGAGAAGGGCGTCGTCATGAGCCTGCATCCGAGCGAAGTTCTGCTCCGGCCCGTGGTCTCCGAGAAGAGCTACGAGCAGATCACGCAGAACCGCTACACGTTCAAGGTGCACCCGGACGCGCACAAGACGCAGATCCGCCAGGCCGTCGAGCAGCTCTTCGAGGTCAAGGTCGTGAACGTGAACATCGTCAAGGTGCAGCCGAAGCCGAAGCGGCGCGGCGCCACGAAGGGCACCCGCTCCGGCTGGAAGAAGGCGATCGTCCAGCTCAAGCAGGGCGACTCGATCGAGATCTTCGAGGGAGCTCAACTCTAGTGCCGATTCGCAGATACAAGCCCACCTCGCCGGGGCGCCGTTTCATGTCGGTCTCCACGTTCGAGGAGATCACGAAGACGACGCCGGAGAAGAGCCTGCTCGAGCCGGTGACGAAGAAGGGCGGCCGCAACAACAACGGCCGCATCACCACGCGCCACCAGGGCGGCGGCCACAAGCGCCGGTTCCGCGTGATCGACTTCAAGCGCCAGAAGGACGGCGTGACGGCGAAGGTCGCCGCAATCGAGTACGACCCGAACCGCTCGGCGCGGATCGCACTGCTTCATTACGCGGACGGCGCGAAGAGCTACATTCTCGCGCCTGCGCAGCTGCGCGTCGGCGCGACGGTCGAGTCCGGGCCGGCCGCGGACATCAAGGTCGGCAACGCGCTGCCGCTCGAGAACATCCCTACCGGCACGCTCGTGCACAACGTCGAGCTGAGGCCGGGCCAGGGCGCGAAGATGGCGCGCTCCGCCGGCTCGGGCATCCAGCTCGTGGCGAAGGATCAGGGCTACGCTGTCCTGCGCCTCCCCTCGGGCGAGATGCGCCGTGTGCCGCTCACCTGCCGCGCGACGGTCGGCCAGGTCGGCAACGTCGACCACCAGAACATCACCGGCGGCAAGGCGGGCCGCAGCCGCTGGCGCGGCAAGCGCCCGTCGGTGCGCGGCTCCGCGATGAACCCCGTCGACCATCCGCACGGCGGTGGCGAAGGCAAGTCGAAGGGCGGCCGGCACCCGGTCACGCCGTGGGGCGTGCCGACCCTCGGCAAGCGCACCCGCCGGAAGCACAAGGAATCGAACACGTTGATCGTTCGCGCCCGCAGGCGCGGTAAGGAGGGCCGGCGCTAAGGATGAGTAGATCCAGTAAGAAAGGCCCGTTCGTCGAGCAGCGGCTGCTGGGCCGCATCACCGCGATGAACGAGGCGGGGCAGAAGAACATGATCCGCACGTGGTCGCGCTCGTCCACCGTCTTCCCGGAGATGGTCGGCCACACGATCGCGGTACACGACGGGCGCAAGCACGTGCCGGTCTTCGTGTCCGAGCAGATGGTCGGGCACAAGCTCGGCGAGTTCGCGCCGACCCGGACGTTCCGCGGTCACGCGGGCGACAAGGCAGCCAAGGTGAAGCGCTAAGTGGCCGCAGTGCAGGACACGCCGACGGTCCGCGCCGAGGCGAAGTGGGTGCACTCGAGCGCGCGCAAGGCGCGACTCGTCACCGACCTGATCCGGGGCCGCTCCGTGCCGGAGGCGCGCACGATCCTCGCGTTCTCGCAGCGCGCGGTTGCGCGCGACGTGGAGAAGGTGTTGCGCTCTGCCGTCGCGAACGCCGAGTCGCGCCCGGACCTGCACTGGAACGGCGACGAGCTCGTCGTCGCGACGGCGTATGCCGATGAAGGCCCGACACTGAAGCGCTGGCGCGCGAGAGCGCGCGGACGGGTGGCGAGGATTCGCAAGCGGACGTGCCATATCACGGTGGAGCTGGCACAGCCGGCTGTCTCCGCCGCGGCTGTCGCCGCGCCGGAGACTAGGCAGCCGTCTCGTCGGCGAAAGGCCTCTCCAGTGGAGCCGACGGCTGGAGCGACCGTACAGAGCAATGAAGAGCCGACTGCTGACGAGAACGTCTCTCTAGTCGAGAAGCCGAAGGCTTCTCGACAGAAGAAGGAGAACTAGTGGGACAGAAAATCCATCCGGGTGGGCTTCGCGTGGGGATCATCCACGACTGGAAGTCGAACTGGTATACGGGGAAGAAGGAGTTCCCGCAGTACCTGCTCGAGGACCTGCGCATTCGCGAGCACATCTACAAGAAGCTCGCGCACGCCGGGCTGTCGGACATCCTGATCCGCAAGGACAAGCAGCGGATCACGGTCGACATCTACACGGCTCGGCCCGGCATCGTGATCGGCAAGTCCGGTGTCGAGGTGGACGCGCTACGTCGCGAGCTGCACGCGCTGACACAGAAGAACGTCCACATCAACATCAACGAGATCAAGCGCCCGGAGCTCGACGCGAAGCTCGTCGCGCAGTCGATCGCCGAGCAGCTCTCGAACCGCGTCGCGTTCCGCCGCGCGATGAAGCGCGCGCTCGCGTCTGCGATCCGCTCCGGCGCGGCCGGCGTGAAGATCCAGTGCTCGGGCCGCCTCGGCGGCGGCGAGATGAGCCGGCGCGAGACCTACAACGAGGGCCGCGTGCCGCTGCACACGATCCGCGCCGACATCGACTACGGCTTCGTCGAGGCGCGCACGACATACGGGCGGATCGGCGTGAAGGTCTGGATCAACAAGGGCGAGATCATGCCCGAAGGCTATGAAGGCGTCAGCGCGGGCGACTCCCGCCTGGGCGACCAGGACGCGCGCCGCCGCCGCGGCGGTGCGAGCGAGGGCCTCGGCGCCTCGCGCGAGAGCGGCCGCGGCCGCGGTCCCGACCGTGAGGGCCTCGGCCCGGTGCGCCAGCGCCGGCGCGGCCCCGGCGGCGGCGGCGGCGGAGGAGGGGGCGGCGGCGGCGGCGGGCGCGGGCCCGGCGGGCGTCCCGGAGGAGGCGGCGGTCGCGGGCGTGGCCCCGGCGCACGCCCTGGTGGGGGTAGCCCGAGCGCGGGCGCGCGTCCGGCCTCGACCCCCCGTCCTGGGGGCCGCGAGCGCAAGGTCGAGAAGCCGCGCGCCGACGTGCAGGCGCCGGAGGTCCCGGAGACCCCCGAGACGCCCGAGGTGACCGAGGCGCCGAGCGCAGAGGTGACGCCGATCCCCGCCGTCGAGGCTCCGGAGACGGCGACGCCCGACGAGTCCGGTGGTGAGAGCTGATGTTGCTGCCCAAGAAGACGAAGTTCCGCAAGGTCCACCGCGGCCGGCGCCGCGGCCGGGCGAAGGGCCAGACGACGCTGCAGTTCGGCGACTACGGCCTGAAGGCGCTCGACGCGGGCTGGATCACGAACCGCCAGATCGAGGCGGCTCGTATCGCGATGACGCGCCACGTCAAGCGCGGCGGCAAGGTCTGGATCAACGTCTTCCCGGACAAGGCGTACACGAAGAAGCCGGCCGAGACCCGCATGGGCTCTGGCAAGGGCTCGCCCGAGGGCTGGGTCGCCGTGATCAAGCCCGGGCGCGTGATGTTCGAGCTCGCCGGCGTGCCGGAGCCGCTCGCGAAGGAGGCGCTCAATCTGGCTGGCCAGAAGCTGTCGGTGAAGACCAAGATCGTGAAGCGGGAGGCCGAGCTCTTTTGACTAGGGCACGCGAACTACGGGATCTGTCGGACGACGAGCTCGAGCACCGGCTCTCCGAGGGCCGGCAGGAGCTGTTCAACCTGCGCTTCCAATCCGTCACCGGCGCACTCGAGAACTCGGCGCGCCTGCGGATGGCAAAGCGTGAAATCGCGCGGATCCTCACGGTCGTGACCGAGCGTGAGGCCGCGAAGGCGAACGGAAGCTAGAGAGATGGCAGACGAAAAGAAGAACCAAACAACTGACGAGACTGAGGCGCAGGCTGCGCCTGCGCCTGAGGCTGAGGCAGACGCGGCGGAGCCGGTGGCCGAGACTGAGCCCTCCAGCGAGGAAACCCCGGTGGAGGAGAAGCCTGTCGAGGCTGAGCCCTCCAGCGAGGAGACCCCGGTGGAGGAGGAGCCTGCCGCCCCGGAGCCGGCCGCCGAGGCTGAGCCCCAGGCTCCGGCGCAGCCGGAGCCCAAGAAGAAAAGGAAGAGGCTTCCACGCTCGTTGCGGCCGCAGAAGACGCGCCCGCGCCGCCCGGCGACGACCGGTAAGCGCAAGCCGATCGCTCCCGCCACGCGGCCGAGTGACGTACAGCGCGGCCGCCGCCAGGAGCGCCGCGGCGTGGTCGTGTCCAACGCGATGGACAAGACGATTGTCGTCAAGGTCGACGTGATCAAGTCGCACCCGCGCTACAAGAAGGTCGTCCGCCGCTCGGTGAAGTTCCACGCGCACGACGAGCAGAACGCGGCGAATGTCGGCGACGTCGTCCGCATCGTCGAGACGCGGCCGCTGTCGGCCACGAAGCGCTGGCGGTTGGCAGAGATCGTCGAGGCTGCAAAATGATCCAGCAGGAGTCCCGCCTGCGCGTGGCCGATAACACCGGCGCCAGGGAGCTGCTCTGCATCCGCGTGATGGGCGGCCACCACCGCCGCTACGCGCGGGTGGGCGACATCATCGTCGGCACCGTGAAGACGGCGACGCCGCAGGGCGCGGTGAAGAAGGGCGAGGTCGTGCGTGCGGTTGTCGTGCGGACGAAGAAGCCGTTCGGCCGGAACGACGGTACGACGATCGCGTTCGACGAGAACGCGGCCGTGATCATCGACGCACAGCGCAACCCGCGCGGCACCCGCATCTTCGGACCGGTCGCGCGCGAGCTACGCGAGAAGAACTTCATGAAGATCGTCTCGCTCGCCCCGGAGGTGCTGTAGTCACATGTCGCAAACGCTGAAGATCAAGAAGGGCGACATCGTGCACGTCCTCTGCGGCAAGGATCGCGGCAAGGAAGGCCGCGTGATCGAGGCGCTGCCGAAGGAGGGCCGCGTGCTCGTCGAGAACATCAACGTGAGCAAGCGGCACCAGCGGCCGCGGCCGATCCAGAACGCGAGCCGGATGGGGGGCCCGCAGATCATCCCCGGCGGCATCATCGACCGGCCGACGCCGCTGCCTGTCTCGAACGTGATGGTCGTCTGCCCGACCTGCAGGAAGCCGACCCGCGTCGGCACGGTGCTCAAGACCGTCAAGGACAAGGATGTCCGCGTCCGCGTGTGCAAGAACGCGGGTTGCGGCCAGGAGATCGACAAGTAATGCCGGCCACCGAGACATACGTGCCGCGCCTGAAGGAGCAGTACGAGCGCGAGATCCGGCCGCTCCTGAAGGAGGAGCTCGGCCTGAGCTCCGTCATGCAGGTGCCGCGGGTCCAGAAGATCACGCTCAACATGGGCGTCGGCGAGGCGAAGACAGACGCGAAGCAGCTCGACGCGGCGATCGAGGAGATGACGACGATCGCCGGCCAGCGCGCGCAGGTGCGCCGCGCGCGCAAATCGGTCGCGCAGTTCAAGATCCGTGAGGGGATGCCCGTCGGCGCGCGCGTCACGCTGCGCGGCGCCCGCATGTACGAGTTCCTCGACCGGCTGATCTCGATCGCACTGCCCCGCATCCGCGACTTCCGCGGCCTCAACCCGGGCTCGTTCGACGGACGGGGCAACTACTCGCTCGGCGTGCGCGAGCAGCTCATCTTCCCGGAGATCAACTACGACGACATCCAGCAGGTTCGAGGCCTCGACGTGACGATCACGACCAGCGCCGAGACCGACGACCACGCGCGCGCGCTGCTGCAGGCCCTCGGCCTGCCGTTCAGCGCCGACGCACAGAGGAGGGACTAGTGGCAAAGACTTCACTTGTCGTCAAGCAGCGGCGTCCCCAGAAGTTCAAGGTGCGCAACTACTCGCGCTGCAGTCGGTGCGGCCGGCCGCGCGCGGTGTTCCGCAAGTTCGGCCTCTGCCGGATCTGCCTGCGCGACCTCGCCCACCAGGGCGTCATCCCCGGCATGACGAAGAGCTCGTGGTGATCAGATGCTGACCGATCCGATCGCCGACATGCTCACCCGCATCCGGAACGCGAACAAGGCGCTCCACGAGAAGGCGGAGATGCCCAGCTCGAGGATGAAGGTGGAGATCGCCCGCCTCCTGAAGGAGGAGGGCTACATCCGGGACTTCCATGTCGAGAAGGGCGAGTCCTTCGATACCCTGGTCGTCGACCTCAAGTTCGGCCGCAACCGCGAGCGGGTCATCTCGGGTCTGAAGCGGGTGTCGAAGCCGGGCCGCAGGGTCTACGCGCGCAAGGACCGCCTGCCGCGCGTGCTGGGTGGGATGGGGGTCGCGATCCTGTCCACGTCGTCGGGTCTCGTGACGAGCCGGACCGCGCAGGAGCGCGGAGTCGGCGGCGAGGTCGTGTGCTTCATCTGGTGATCGCATGAGTCGAATCGGAAGAAAACCAATCGAAGTCCCCGCCGGCGTCACGGTGTCGGTCGAGCCCGGCCGCGTCGCGGTGGCCGGACCGCTCGGCTCGCTCCAGCAGCAGGTTCCGCAGCGGATGCAGATCGACCAGGCGGACGGGACCGTGACCGTGTCGCGGCCGACCGAGCGCGGCGAGGATCGCGCGCTGCACGGTCTCACGCGGACGCTGATCGCCAACATGGTCGAGGGCGTGACGAAGGGCTTCGAGAAGCGCCTGGAGATCCAGGGCGTCGGGTACCGCGCCGCGCTCAAGGGGTCCGACCTCGAGCTCAGCGTCGGCTACTCGCATGTCGTCACGATCAAGCCCCGCACCGGCATCACCTTCGAGGTCCCGGTGCCGACGCAGGTCGTCGTCAAGGGCACCGACAAGCAGCAGGTCGGGCAGACCGCCGCCGAGATCCGGAAGGTGCGGCCGCCGGAGCCGTACAAGGGCAAGGGCATCCGCTACGAAGGCGAGTACGTCCGCAGAAAGGTGGGCAAGCGTGCCTAGCGCAAGCCGCTGCGCGCCTTGCGCCATGGGGGGTGCTCCGTCATGCCGACTCTAAGTGTCAGGGAGGCGCGTCTCCGCCGTCATCGCCGGGTTAGAGGCAAGGTGGCGGGCACGGCCGAACGGCCGCGGCTCGTCGTCTTCCGCTCGAACCGCGGCATCGAGGCGCAGCTCGTCGACGACCTGAGCGGCCGCACGCTCGCGTCCTCGTCCTGGCTCGGCCTGAAGAAATCGTTCAAGGGCGACAAATCCGAGCAGGCGGCGGAGGTCGGCAAGCTGCTGGCTGCGCAGGCGAAGCAGGCCGGGATCGCAGCGTGCGTCTTCGATCGCGCCGGCTACCTCTACCACGGACGCGTGAAGGCGCTTGCTGAGGGCGCCCGCGAAGGGGGGCTGCAGTTCTGATGGCTGTCGACTACACGGAGACCCGCGAGCTCAAGGAACGCGTCGTCGAGATCAACCGCGTCGCCAAGGTCGTGAAGGGCGGCCGGCGCTTCTCGTTCACGGCGCTCGTCGTCGTCGGCGACGAGGTCGACCGCGTCGGCGTCGGCTACGGCAAGGCGCGTGAGGTTCCGCTTGCCATCACGAAGGCGGTCGAGGACGCGAAGAAGAACATGTTCACGGTGCCGAAGCACGGCTCGACGATCACCCACGCGGTGCTGGGCCGGTTCGACGCCGCCAGGGTGATGCTGCGCCCGGCCTCCGAGGGCACCGGCGTGATCGCGGGCGGCGGCGTCCGCGCGGTGCTCGAGCTCGCCGGTGTCCGGAACGTGCTCGCGAAGAGCCTGGGAACGACGAATCCCATCAACATGGCGAAGGCGACGGTGGTTGCACTGCGCGAGCTGCGCAGGCCGGAGGACGTTGCGAGGATCAGGGGCAAGCGCATCTCGGAAGTGCTGCCGCTGTCCGTCCTCGCGCTCGCCGACGCGGCCGAAGCCCGGTCCCTAGCGGCTTCGGAGGTCGCGGCCGCTGACGCGCCCGCGACTATCGAGACGGCACCGGTGGAGGAGGTTGCACCCGAGCCTGTCGTCCACGGCAGCGACCTGGTCGAAGACCAGGTCGCAGAGGCACCTGCGGACGAGGCCGCCACCGTGCCGGAGCCCGCGGAGCCTGTCGAGCCGGTCGCGGAGGCGAAGCCGAAGCGCCGTCTGCGCCGCAAGAAGGACGACTCATAGATGGCGAAAGTCCGCGTGACCCAGATAAGGAGCCAGATCGGCCAGAACCACCGCAACCGCGGCACGCTGCGGGCGCTCGGGCTCGGCAAGATCGGTCGCAGCGTCGAGCACGACGAGAGCCCCGTGCTCGCAGGCATGCTGCGGAAGGTGCGCCACCTTGTGAAGGTGGAGGAGTCCTAGTGCCGCCCAAGACGCTGAACATGTCGAATCTCAAGCCCGCACAGGAGCGGGAGGACCGCAAGCGCATCGGCCGCGGCCACGGCTCGGGCACGGGACGCTACGCGGGTCGCGGCATCAAGGGCCAGAAGTCCCGCGCGGGCTCGCACAAGATGCGCGCCGGCTTCGAAGGCGGCCAGATGCCGATTCACATGCGCATCGGCAAGCTCAAGGGCTCGACCTCGAAGGACGCGATGCCGATCGGACCCTTCCGCACCGAGACCGTGCCCGTGAACATCCGCGACCTCGAGCGGTTCGCGGCCGGTGAAGAGGTGACGCCCGAGACGCTCGTCGAGAAGCGCGTGCTCAAGAACACGAAGACGGACGTGAAGCTGCTCGGCGTCGGCGACGTCTCGAAGAAGCTCACCGTCCGCGTGCACGCGATCTCCGCGACCGCACGGGAGAAGATCGAGGCGGCCGGCGGCACGGTCGAGCTCCTGCGCGAGCCGAGAGAGCACAAGAAGCGCCACCACAAGCACCGCGCGGCGGCCGCGACGGCCACGGCCGTGGAGGAGCCCGCCGAGAGCGAGGCCTCCGAGGAGAAGGGGCACTAACCGGTGCTGTCCTGGCTCGCCAACGCGTGGCGTGTTCCCGAGCTGCGCCGGCGGGTGCTCTTCACCGCGGCCGTCCTCGCGCTCTACCGCCTCGGCTCCTGGATCCCGGCGCCGGGCATCGACCAGAACGCAATCCAGAGCTACTTCAACGGTGCCGGCGGCTCGATCCTCACGCTGCTGAACCTGTTCTCCGGCTCGGCGCTCTCGCGCTTCTCGCTGTTCGCGCTCGGGATCATGCCGTACGTCACGGCGTCGATCATCCTCCAGCTGCTGACCGTCGTGATCCCGACGCTCGAGCGGCTGCAGAAGGAGGGTGAGGCGGGCTACGCCAAGATCAACCAGTACACGCGCTACCTGACCGTCGGCCTCGCAGCCGCGCAGTCGACCGGCTACGCGTTCCTCTTCAAGCGTCAGGGTGCGCTGCCGAACGTGAACGCCGGCAAGCTCGTGATCATCATCCTCACGCTCACCGCCGGCACGACGCTGCTGATGTGGATGGGCGAGCTGATCACGAAGCGCGGCGTCGGCAACGGCATCTCCCTGCTGATCTTCGCCTCGATCCTCTCGTACGCGCCTGCCGGGTTCAACGCGTGGGTCAACGGCGGCACGACCGAGCGCCTGTTCTTCCCGATCATCGCGCTGGCCGTCGTGGTCACGGTCGTGTTCGTACAGGAGGGCCAGCGCCGGATTCCGGTGCAGTACGCGCGACGACAGCTGGGGAACCGACAGACGGCCGGCGGCTCGACCTACATGCCGCTGCGCGTGAACATGGCCGGCGTCATCCCGGTCATCTTCGCCGCCGCGATCATGTCGCTGCCGCCGACCGTCGGCGAGTTCGTGCCGTCGTGGACTCCCTTCGTCAACCACCATTTCCAGCCGACGACCTGGTCGTACCTGATGCTCGAGGGCGTCCTGATCATCGTCTTCACGTACTTCTACACATCGGTCCAATTCAATCCGGTCGACCAGGCGGACAACCTCCGCAAGTACGGCGGCTACATCCCTGGCATCAGGCCGGGCCCGCCGACCGCGGCGTACCTCGACCGCGTGCTGCAGCGGCTGACGCTTCCGGGCGCGCTGTTCCTTGCCACAATCGCGGTGGCGCCGAGTATCTTCATCCGCTACTTCGGCTTCTCGCAGGCGACGTCGCGCGCCCTCGGCGGCACCTCGGTGCTGATCGTGGTCGGCGTCGCGCTCGACACGATGCGCCAGATGGAGTCGCAGATGATGATGCGGCACTACGAAGGCTTCCTCCGGTAGAGCGGCACTGGCGATGAACATCTTGCTGCTCGGACCGCAAGGGTCCGGCAAGGGCACACAGGCGAAGCTGATTCACTCGACGTACGGTCTCGCGCACATCGCGACGGGCGACATGATCCGCGAGATCAAGGAGCTGCCGACGGAGCTGGGCTGCGAGCTGAAGGAGGTCTACGACCGCGGTGACCTGGTCTCCGACGAGATGATGATCCGTCTCATCGAAGACAGGCTCAGCCGGGGCGACACACTGCCGGGCTTCGTGCTCGACGGCTTTCCGCGCACGATGCCGCAGGCGGAGGCGCTCGACGACCTGCTGCACCAGCTCGGGCGCACGCTCGACGTCGTGTTCGCGTTCCAGGTGCCGGACCGGCAGGCGCTGCTCGACCGGATGGTGAAGCGCGCCGCCGAGGAGAACCGCTCCGACGACACGCCGGAGGCGATCGCGCGGCGGCTGGAGCTGTACGAACGGGAGACCGCGCCGCTTGTCGAGTACTACCGCTCGACCCGCGGCAACGTCGTCGGCATCCACGCCGACCGGACGGTCGACGAGGTGTTCCAGGAGGTTCGCGACACGCTCGACCAGGTCCAGCGGCGCAGGAACGGTGAGGCGGCGTGATCATCAGGAAGAGCCGGCAGGAGATCGAGGGGATGGCGAAGGCGGGCGCGCTCGTCGCGGAAACGCTTGCGCTGTGCGCCGAGCGCCTCGAGCTGGGCATCTCGATGCTCGAGCTCGACCGCATCGCCGAGGAGCACATCCGCGCCCACGGCGGCGTACCGACCTCGAAGGGCTACAAGGGCTTCCCGGCGGCGCTCTGCCTCTCGCCGAACTCGATGGTCGTGCACGGCATCCCGAACGAGTACCGCGCCCGGGAGGGCGACCTGATCTCGGTCGACCTCGGCGTGACGTTGAACGGTCTCGTCGCCGACAGCGCGGTGACGCTGCCGGTCGGAGAGATCGACGCCGAGGCGCAGCGGCTGCTCGACGTCTGCCAGGAGGCGCTCGCCGCGGGCATCGAGCAGGCGCGGCCCGGGAACCGGCTCTCGGACATCTCGCACGCCGTGCAGACGGTGGTCGAGGAGGCCGGGTTCTCGGTCGTCCGCAGCCTCGTCGGCCACGGCGTCGGCCGCTCCTACCACGAGGACCCGCAGATCCCCAACTACGGCCCTCCGGGCCGCGGGCCCCTGCTCCAGGAGGGCATGACCCTGGCGATCGAGCCGATGATCACGGCCGGCGCCCCGGACGTCTACGTCCACGACGACGACTGGTCGATCTCCTCGGTCGACGCATCGCTCGCCGCGCACTTCGAGCACACCGTGGCCGTAACGGCCGATGGGCCCCTGATCCTGACAAAGGCCGGAGCGGCTTTGCTACGATGACCGCTCGCCGCGCACCGGCTTTGCCGTGCGCGCGAATTCTTCTGGAACCCGAAAGGAAATGCCGACGAAGGAAGAGAAGATCGAGGTCGAAGGCGAGGTCGTCGAGGCCCTCCCGAGCACGATGTTCCGGGTGCAGCTCGACGGCGGCCACGCGGTGCTGGCCACCATCTCCGGGAAGATGCGGAAGCACTACATCCGCATCCTGCCGGGCGACAAGGTCAAGGTAGAGCTCAGCCCGTACGACCTGAACCGCGGTCGGATCACCTACAGGCATCGCTGAGATGAAAGTGCGCCCCTCCGTCAAGGCCATGTGCGAGCGCTGCCGCGTGATCAAGCGGCACGGCACGGTGATGGTCATCTGCAGCAACCCCCGCCACAAGCAAAGGCAGGGGTAGGCACCTGTGGCCAGAATCGCCGGAGTCAACCTGCCAAACCAGAAGCGGCTCGAGATCGGGCTGACGTACATCTACGGGATCGGCCAGCCGACGGCGCGGAAGATCGCACTCGCGCTCGGCCTCTCGCCCGACGAGAAGATCAAGGACCTCACGGACGACGAGATCACGAAGCTGCGCAACTACATCGACACGGAGCTCGAAGTCGAGGGTGACCTTCGCCGCGAGCGTCAGCAGGCGATCAAGCGGCTCTCCGAGATCGGCGCGTACCGCGGTCTCCGCCACCGGCGCGGCCTGCCGGTGCGCGGCCAGCGGACGAAGACCAACGCCCGCACCCGGAAGGGCCCGAAGAAGACCGTGGGTCGCGGGAAGAAGGCAAGCAAGTAAATGGCTCCGCCCCGTCGTCAGGCGACCCGTGGTCGCACTCGTAGGCGCGTCCGCAAGAACATTGCGATCGGCCAAGCACACATCAAGACGAGCTTCAACAACACGATCGTCGCCCTCACCGACAAGGAGGGCAACGTGATCGCGTGGGAGTCCGCCGGCTCCGCCGGGTTCAAGGGCTCGCGCAAGTCGACTCCGTTTGCCGCGCAGGTGACCGCCGACGCGTGCGCGCGGAAGGGGATGGAGCACGGCCTCCAGAAGGTCGAGGTGTTCGTGAAGGGCCCGGGCTCGGGACGCGAGACGGCGATCCGCTCGCTCCAGGCCGCCGGCCTCGAGATCATCGGTGTGAAGGACGTGACGCCGCAGGCCCACAACGGTGTGCGCCAGCGCAAGCGGAGAAGGGTCTAATGCCCCTCCAGGCAATGTCATCCGGGCCTCTGGCACGCGATCACGCTGCGCGCTGCCGCGTCCTCGGTCGCGTCGATAGTGGAACTATCGACGCTCCCTGCGTCCTTGCATCGCTTGGTGCTCGCGCACCAGAAGCGCGGCAACATCACCTGGAGGGGCATTAGTGGCCCGCGACCTCGGACCGAAGTGCCGCATCTGCCGCCGCGAGGGCATGAAGCTCTTCCTCAAGGGCGAGCGCTGCCTGACGGAGAAGTGCGCCATCGAGCGCCGCTCGTATCCGCCGGGCGAGCACGGCCGCGGTCGCATCAAGCAGAGCGAGTACCTGACGCAGCTGCGCGAGAAGCAGAAGGCACGCCGCTACTACGGCTTGCTCGAGAAGCAGTTCCGCACGTACTACGAGAAGGCCTCGCGCCGCTCTGGCGTGACGGGCGAGGAGCTGCTGCGGATGCTCGAGACGCGGTTGGACAACGTCGTCTACCGCCTCGGCTTCGCCGTCTCCCGCGCTCAGGCCCGCCAACTCGTGCGGCACGGCCACTTCCACGTCAACGGCCGCCGGGTCAACATCCCCAGCTACCAGGTTCGTCCCAACGACATCGTCACCGTCGCGCCGAACTCGTCGGCGCAGCAGGTGATTCGCGACGCCACCGACCTCGTGTCCACGGTCGCCGCGTGGCTGCAGGCCGACCACGACGGCCTCACCGGCAAGGTGCTGAAGCAGCCCGAGCGCACCGAGATCGACACGCCGGTCCAGGAGTCGCTCATCGTCGAGCTTTATTCGAAGTAAGCACGCACCGAATGCGCTACGCGCCCGAGTCACACGTAGAAGCCTTCTAGATACGCCCGAAAGGAACCGATGGCAGTCCGTCCAATGAACTTCCAGATTCCGAAGATCGTCCACGAGGAGGTGGACGAGCATCGCGGAGTCTTCGTGATCGAGCCGCTCGACCGCGGCTTCGGCCATACGTTCGGCAACTCGCTGCGCCGCGTGCTGCTCTCGTCGCTCGAGGGCGCTGCGGTCACCTCGGTTAAGGTCGAGGGCACCGCGCACGAGTTCACGACGCTCCCGGGTGTGCGCGAGGACGTCACCGATGTCGTCCTCAACCTCAAGAACCTCATCTCCCGCCTGCACGGCGAGTCGCCCGAGGTTGAGGTGCACATCGCCCGTAAGGGTCCCGGCGTCATCACCGCCGGTGACATCGAGGCGCCCGCCGAGCTCGAGATCCTCAACCCGGAGCTCGAGATCGCGAACCTCGCCGACCGCGGCCGGCTCGAGATGACGCTCACGATCGGGCGCGGCCGGGGCTACGTGCCGGCCGAGCTCAACCGCGGACCGCAGCACACGATCGGCGTGATCCCGATCGACTCGATCTTCTCGCCGGTCCGCCGCGTCGCGTACGCGGTCGAGGCGGCGCGCGTCGGCCAGCGCACCGACTATGACAAGCTCACGCTCGACATTACGACCGACGGCTCGGTCGAGCCGAAGGACGCACTCGGCGAAGCGGCCGAGATCCTCATCCGCCAGCTCGCGATCTTCACCGACATCGAGCGGATGGAGGGCTTCGGCGAGGCCGCGGCCGTGGGCGGCGACGGCGTCGGCCCCGAGGCCGCGCTCGCACACGGGATGGAGAACTTCCCGATCGAGGAGCTCGAGCTCGGCGTTCGCTCGTACAACTGCCTCAAGCGCGTCGGGATCGAGACGATCGGCGACCTCGTGATGAAGACAGAGAACGAGCTCGCCGCGATCCCCAACTTCGGCAAGAAGTCGATCGAGGAGGTCAAGGAGACGCTCGCGCAGCACGGTCTCACCCTCCGTGGCGACAACGGCGGCTCGGGCCTCGAGTAGTAGTGGCGCCTCCGGTGGCCGTATCCACACTTCCGCCGGCTGCAAACCGGCGCGCTGCCGCGTCCTCAGTCGCGCCCGTAGTGAACACTACGAGCGCTCCCTGCGTCCTTGCATCGCTTGGTTTTCGCTCGGCGGAAGCGCGGCACGGCCACCGGAGGCACCACTGATGCGCCACGCGCGGACAGGCAAGAAGCTCGGGCGCGATTCTTCCCATCGGAAGGCGCTGTACGCGAACCTCACGTGCTCGCTGATCGAGCACGGGCGGGTCAAGACGACCGAGGCGAAGGCGAAGGCGGTGAAGCCGATCGCCGAGCAGATGATCACGCTCGGCCGGCGTGGCGACCTGCACGCCCGGCGGCAGGCGCTCGCCGAGCTGCGCTCGCAGGAGATCGTGCACAAGCTGTTCTCGGACATCGGTCCGCGCATGGCCAACCGTCCGGGCGGCTACTCGCGGATCGTCAAGATCGGCCACCGGCCGGGCGACGCAGCGGAGATGGTCTACCTAGAACTCGTCGACTACGTCCCGTAGTCGACGCGTAAATCCGCAACCAGGTTGCCGAAGGCAACCTGGTTGCAGCCGTTGACGTTGCAGCCGTTGACGTTCAACCAGCCGCGTTGCCGAGCGCGCCCGAGATCACGATGATGATCGTGGCGGCGAGCATGATCCAGGCGAGGGACTTGTGCGTCGCGAGCGCGACGGCGAAGATCGGGGCCAGGGTCGCGAGCGACCCGTCCACGAGGCCGACCATGGCCGGCTGGACGCGCTGGAGGAGGAATGCCTGCTCGCCCGGCATCAGTTAGAGTATATCAGACGGTGTGCAAAAATATAGAACATAAGGCACTTCTGACAAGAGCCGTCAGGCGAGCCTGACGTGCGCCTCAGACTGACGATCGAGTACGACGGCACGCCTTTCCGCGGCTGGGCCGCCCAGCCGGGGTTGCCGACCGTCGAGGGCGCGCTGCAGGAGGCGCTCGAGGCGACGTTCGCCTCCACCGCCCGGCTGGCCGTCGCCGGCCGCACGGACACCGGCGTGCACGCGCTCGGCCAGGTCGCGTCGGTCGACGTCGAGGGCGGCCCGCCGGCCGAGCGCGCCGCCGAGGCGTTGAACACCCGCCTGCCGGACGAGATCTCGGTGATCGCGGCCGAGCCGGCTCCACCGGACTTCCATGCCCGCCACTCCGCCCGCTCGCGCAGTTACCGCTACCGCATCTTCAACCGGCGCACGCCGTCGCCGTTCGAGACGCGGCGCAGCTGGTGGGTGCTGCGCCCGCTCGACGAGGAGCGGCTCGCCGCCGCGGCCGCGTTGCTTCCGGGCGAGCACGATTTCCGCGCGTTCACGCCGACGGAGACCCAGCACGAGGTCTTCGTCCGCGTCGTCGAGCGCGCCGAGTGGCACCGCGCCGGTGACCACCTCGACTTCGAGATCACCGCCGACAGCTATCTCCGCCACATGGTGCGCAGCCTCGTCGGCACGATGCTCGAGCTCGGCCCCGAGGAGATCGCCCCGCTTCTCGACGGCCGCCACCGCAGCGAGGCCGGTACGACCGCGCCGCCGTGGGGCCTGTATCTCGTCTCCGTCGCGTATTAGACAGGCCGAATCAGAATGACGTCTGTGCCGTCTGGCCGCGCTGGGCGGCGCGATGCGGCGTCCTCGGTCGCGCCCGTAGCTTCAGCTACGAGCGCTCCCTGCGTCCTTGCCTCGCACTCGCCCATCGCG